>Ga0209088_10000142_pt1 | contig 52776 bp, 70 predicted proteins | sample S_140625_EF_Meta_FD_187324 | JGI IMG/M metagenome (GOLD analysis project Ga0209088, IMG submission 187324) | Freshwater microbial communities from Lake Simoncouche, Canada to study carbon cycling - S_140625_EF_MetaG (SPAdes) (version 2) | ecosystem: Environmental > Aquatic > Freshwater > Lake ... | reverse complement strand
AAGACAATGGTTTCTACAAAGTAGACTATAACTTATTACCTGAGTTACACTAATGACTGAAGTAGTTACGCTAACCAAATGTGAATATCTTGTTGGAGAACTCAATGAGGATCTCCAACCTCTTGTTGACATGGTCATGCGTAACTATACTGATGGTCGTAATATGTCTCAAGCCGCCGAAGATATCAGAGCAGAGGATATTAGAATAGATTTCACTCCGCAGGTTCAACGCATAGTAAAAACATTATGCGATGAATGGCAAACGGCATTTGGTCAAGAAATAGAATCATGCTGGCAAAATAAGCTAGGACAAGATCCTAACCAAGCCTTTTGGGCAGTGGTGCATGATTATAATGAATCTACTAATCTTCATAGCCACGAGTCAGCACACGATTATGAACATGGCGCACACGTTAGTGCGGCATTTTGGATTCAAGTCCCACAAGATAGTGGAGACTTTGTGTTTCAATATCAAAAAAACCCTTACTTACGCGAGCAAAAAATTATCAAGGCACACGCAGGTAAGTTTTTAATGTTTGATAGCACATTGCCACATCATGTTACTAAAAATCGCAGTAATGATTTGCGTATTGTTATTAGCATGAATTTTAGATTTAAAGAGGAGTAAAAATGGCATTAATAGATTCAGTGTTAAATTTAATTAACAAACAACCAAAAGATCCGAACGCACCAAAGCCTCCAGTAGGATCACGTAGCGAGCGCGAAGCTAAACTAAAAGACAAAGCTGGTATGGTAATTAGTGTATTCGCATTGTTACTAGCAGTCAACAGCTGGTATGGTGGTACCTTAAGCAGTAAGACCTTAAACAACACGATTTCAGCAAACAATGTTTGGGCATTCTATCAAGCTAAGAGTATTAAACAAACTCTAGCTGAACAAAGTTTAGATGATGCAGTCTATCGTAAAGACACTGCCAAAGCTGAAAAGCTACAGGCTAAGATTGATCGGTATGAAAGTGATCCTAAAACAGGTGAAGGTAAGAAAGAGCTAATGGCAAAAGCACGTCAGTTAGAAGCCGAACGTGATGAAGCTAAAAAGCGTAGTCCATGGATTGGTTATGCTAGCACCATGTATCAATTGAGCATTGTTGTATTATCTGCAAGTATTCTAGCAGTTAGCATGGCCATGTTCTGGGGTAGCTTTTTTGTTGCAGGCCTTGGCATGTTATTAAGTGCCCAAGGTGTGTTTCTTTGGTTTTAATTAAACAAATTTAGGTCCAACTGCCCAAGCCACAAGTGTTATTCTATTACCCGATGTAATTGGAGTAACCTTGTGCGGGACAAAACTTGGGAAAGCAATTACATCTCCCTTGTCCAATCTAATTGTCTTAGGGTTTTCGCCATGCGGTGCCAACATAAAGTCTCCACCTTCGTATTCATCTGCAGAAGTCAATGCCATTACAATACTTAACTTACGCATATAATCTTCTTTTTTGATGGTTATATCATTGTGAAATTTATAATGTCCACCTATAGGATATCTTGTATATTGTATGGATTCCATACCATATAATTTCATACCATAATGATAATAGTTTATTCTATCAATTTTATCTATTAAAAAATCAAATATTTCCTTAGATTGTTCGTTGTGGTGAATCCAACTTAACGTACTAATTCTTGTTTTTTCATGCACGTTGCCGCCACCAACTTGAGCCTGCATAGTAGACAATGATTCACCTAAATCTATGGTTCTTTTGATGATATCATCTTCGGCACATTTTCTCCAAAGATAATAAGGTTCAGAAAAATAACTTTCGTTGTATTTTGTGAGTAGTGGTGAGTTAAATGTATGCATTAAAATATTTAATCTGTTGACTCTAAAAAATTAAGTATTCATGCTTTTTAAACCAATGATATTTTTGTAGTTCCAAAATCATAGCATCTACAGTCATATTGTTGTGCCCGGCGGCAAACTTGGCAAAGTCCATATATCTATACATATAGTCTTCATTGCCTTGTTGCCATGCTTGGTACATATGATGTAGATGCTGTTCCCACATAGTTTACTTATTGGCTAATGGATTATCAATGGCTTTTTGTATTTTGCTATCCACTTCTTTCTTCAATGTTTCTACTTCTTTGTGTATTTCTCTACGGGCAGTAGTAAATTCATTGTTAATTTCTTTACGAGTTATTTCCATATCCTTACGAATACTGGCAGCTTCTGTTCTTGCTCGCTCTAAATCTTCACGCACTGCTTTACGCATGTCACGCATTTCTTGTTCAGTTTCACGTTGTGCTTGTTTTACACTACGCTCGACCTGCTCAGTAACAGTTTCATTTCTACGTAGATCATTTTTCAAATCAACTTTGATATCACGAGTATAGTCACTGGTTTTTTGGCTATTCTCTTCAATAACTGCCAAACGTTTATCAAAACCACTTAGGTCTGGAGCTGAATATTCAGCAATCTTTTTCTTCATGCTTTGATAGTCTTTGTAAACTTCAAACGTGCCATACAATCCACCTAGTGTACTGCTTACAATAGTAAATGCTACCATTAATTTAGCTGGTGTAAATTCATAGCCGCCAATACTGATAACAGTATCTTTGCTGGCATACTTTTTCATGGCCGCTTCTGCTTCGTCAATCTTTGCGTTTACATCTTTAATCTCTTCTGTCATTTTCGTTCTCCTTAGTTTCTACTTTTTGTTCAACGATTTTATCGTCGACAGGTTTAGTAATTTTTGGTGGATCAATCATAGCGTCCACACGATTGGTAAGTTTTGTTGCTGTCCATCCTCCAAGAGCAACAAAAAATCCTAATACAAATGCTGATGTTCCTACTACCATATTATTCCCCTATACTTTATTATCTTAAAAGATACCACACTAATCCGCTCAGCGATGCAACTATTAAAACACCACATACCAATTGATAAATGTATTCTTCATCCATGTCAATTTCCTAACTTATATTGTTGATCAACCATTTGTTGATGCAAACTATCACTGCCACGTGTTAATCCACGCAATACTCGTTCATTGTCAACTGTACGTTGATTTTTATAAACTTCTTTTGGTTCGTAAAATGATGCATCTTTTAATACAAATGAATATGCATTAAATCCTGTGGGCACACTGGCTATTGATGCAATATCAACTCCACCTGCTAGTTCATTTGGCAATACATTTCTATTAACAGAACTACCGGGCTGTGCTATACTAGTCTGCATTAATTCAAATCTCTGTTGCATCATTATTTCTGACAGTGGATTACCTGCACGGCCTGCACCACCAAAACTAGCAATTTGGAATTGTGGAATATCTACTTCACCCTGACGTGTATCTAATCTAGGTTGATACATAGGCTGCGGTGTTGGTAATGGTGCAGACATATTTGAACTATTTGACGATATCAAAGGATTATAAGCAAATAAGTTACGGCTAACTGTGATACCAGTACCACTACTACTTTGCTGTTGAACTTCAATTACTGCCGGAGTTGGTGGTTTTAATATAGTAACCTGTGTTGATTGCGTATCTACTTGTTGTACAGGAGGTGTGTATACTGGTTGTGTCGTAGGCATCATCCCGGCAGTTGTTTGATTTGATGCTTGTTGTTCTTGTTGCTGTGGTGGCATTAATTGTACAATACTAGTTGATGTTTGTGGTTGTACTTGTTGTTCTTGTTGTTTCGGCTGTTGATATTGAACAATGATTGAACTTTGACCTTGTGTCTGTTGTGAATCTTCTTGTTGTGGCTGCAACAATTTCACTACACTAGTTGATGTTTGTGTTTGAGTTTGTTGCTGTTCTTGTTGTTGTGGTGCTTGTACTTGTGCAATACTTGTCGATTGTAGTAATACTTGTTGTGAATCTTGTTGCTGTTGCATCTGCGGACCACTTCTACTTGCTTGTTGTGTCTGTGTATTAGTTTGAGTAGTTTGTTGATTACCTTGGCTTGTTTGTGTAGCAGTTTGTTGACTAGCTTGTGTTTGTTGGCTGGCAAATGTTGCGGCAGCTGTGGCACTATTGGCACTCATATCTTGATTCAATGATATTGCAAGATTACTACTAGCCTGTGAACTTTGTGTGGCAGCTTCTAATGTTTTGGCAGCATTTTGTACAGCCGAAGCCTGTGTGGCTTTGTCGTTAGCTTGTGCTGTTTTAACTACACTCATTGCTAGTTTACTAGGACCTGCCGAACCGCCGGCACTTGGACCTGCATTTTGTTGTGTAGCACTTGCTGTAGCAGTCTGAGGAGGACCACCAGCAGGCTGCGGACCAGTGCTTGCTGGTCCTGCTTGCTGTGGACTAGGCTGTGAAGGATTATCTTGTGCTACACTAGGATTTTGATTGGATTCTTGTTGAGGACTTGGACTTGATTGTTGTTGAGTCTGCTGTGGTTGCTGGCTTTGTTGAGTTTGATCTGGTTGTGTGTTACCTTGACTTTGATCTACTTGACCAGCATTAGATGACATTGAATTACTAGAACCACCAGAAGATACAATAGCTCCTGAGGCACTAGCAACAGTTGATCCCAATAACATATTCTTAGCATAAGCAACAGCATATCCAGAACAGGATGTATTGTATAAAGGATTAGATACACACGGGTCAGCAGTATAGATTAAATTTGCTGAAAAATTACCTATGGATGATCCTGTACCTGAAGCATTACCGTAAAGTCTAACATTACCCAATGATGTTTGATTTAAACTAGAGGGCAACAAGTATTGCCCACTTACACTTCCGCTGGTGCCATCCCCAGTTAATGTATGATTTTTTGAATATAGAGATTGATTATTGCTATTAGTAAGTTGTGCGGTAGCACTTACTTGAGCCGGAATATTCATATACCAACTGCAAGATCCATCTTGATTAGTAGCGGTACAACCACTCCAACTTTGTCCAATAGTATAATCAAAACCATAGTTAAAGCCATGTATTGTGGCACCAATGCCGCCATTTTTTAATGCTGTATTAATAGCAACTATTTGGTTCATTGAAGTACCCCAAGTGTCGGGATGAGGCAGTATGTTATTGCTAGTTATGACATTATTAAATCCAGAACAACTTGGACTGTAAGCAGGATTAGTAGCACAAGGATCAACACGATACTTTAAACTAAAACTAACATTAAAAATTTCAGGGCCATAATTGCCAGCCCAAAAATTATTGTCACGACCTACAAAGCCAACTTGTGCGTTGCTATAGTTACTAGCGGCAATTGTACTGGCAAATGTTTCACTAAAGTTAAAGTTAGTCCAGTTATATCTTCTATTAGTCTGACTTGTATAATCATACGTTGCTGCCAAACCGCCACCACTATTATACAGCTTAACATAAGCGGCAAGATAATCTTGTCTACCATCGTCCCAACCATTACCATTCTTTGCTGTAAAGCCAAAGTTAAAACCACTAAGTTGAACACCATTACCGCCTGCTTCTAATGCTTTGTTTATGTTAACAATTTGATTTAAGTCAGTTGTGCCATATGAGAAGTTGATGTTACCGCCAGGTCTAATACTAGGGTTAGGTCCGCAGTTACCTGGTTGCCCGGCCTGAAAACATATTTGATTAACATAGACACCATTGTTCCATTTACTTGTTGTATCCGTAGGTGTATTACCGTAATTAATTAAATTACCAGTAGTACTATCTACTTGAGCATTACTTGAAAGCGTTATGAATGAGAACGCCAAGCAAAGCGCCAAAGCCAACTTTCTTGTAAGTGTCATCTATCTTTTCCTCTTCAAGTTTTGGTAACTTTTCTGGATTTGATTCCCAGGCCGCTTTGGCTTGTTCACCAATCTTACCTTCGTATGGGCAAGGTGTACCTGCGGCCAACATAGCATCAAATACTCTACGGTCTTGGCACATAGTAGCTACCGCGGCAACTTTCATACCCATGTCATATAATGTTTTAGATAACTTTAAACGTTCACAATTTAAATCACGACTAGTACCACCTGCACCTACACCAAAGATCTGTGTTTGAACACTACCACTAGTACCAGTGCTACATAAATCGGCATTACCGCCACTCATCATTGCTGGAGCAACCGCTGTTGGAGGAGGTTGAATAACTTTCTGCGTGATAGTTGTTTCGTTGATGTTTCTATTTGTCATTTCACCGCTGTTGATATTTTGGTTAACATTGGTATTGGTTGCTGTGCTTTGATTAACATTATTATTGTTATTAGTCATTGTACCGTTATTGGTATTTTGATTGATGTTTGTCATTGTACCACTGTTAATATTAGTATTGGTGTTGCTGGTTGTAGCATTAGTCGTGTTAATATTACGATTAGTCATATCACCAGTATTAACATTGTTGTTGGTATTTGTACTTGTGCTGTTATTCACATTGTTGTTGTTGTTTGTCATTGTACCATACTGATAATTTGTATTAGTGCTAGTGCTGACATTGTTGTTGTTATTGGTATTTGTGCTTGTACTTGTGCTAGAATTGTTATTGTTATAAGTCATTGTGCCACTGTTGACATTGTTGTTAGTGTTAACATTAGTACTTGTACTGGCGTTTGTATTTTGATTGATGTTTGTCAACGTTCCACTTTGAATATTGTTATTTGTATTGACATTAGTGCTATTTGATGTATTAGCATTGTTGTTATTATAAGTCATTGTACCAGTATTAATGTTATTGTTGGTGTTAACGTTTGAACTTGTACTTGTGTTAATGTTACGATTGGTCATATCGCCCGTGTTAATATTATTATTTGTATTAACATTAGTGCTATTTGATGTATTAGCATTGTTGTTATTATAAGTCATTGTACCAGTATTCACGTTATTATTTGTGTTAACACTGGTACTTGCACTAGTACTTGCATTGACGTTATTATTGTTATAAGTCATTGTGCCAGTATTCACATTATTATTTGTATTAACACTGGTGCTGGAACTTGTGCTGGAATTGACATTGTTGTTATTATTCGTCATCGTACCAGTATTCACGTTATTGTTGTTAAATGTTTGCGTACCGCTGTTGACGTTGTTATTATTGTTTGTGTACGTTACTGAACCACTCATAACGTTGTTGTTGTTATTGTTGTTAGTCATTGTACCACTGTTAACGTTATTATTGTTATTGGTATTAGTTGTACCACCTGTTAAGTTGGTATTATTATTGTTGGTAATAGTACCGCTGTTAACGTTGTTAGTGTTAATCGTGCTTACACTGTTAGATGTACTGTTAGTGTCTACTAATGATTTACTATCGTAGCCACCTTGATTAATAACAGTGGTAGTGCCTGTTGTTGTACCACTAGTGGTTCCCGAAGTCCCAGTGGTAGTTGTTTGTGCAGAAACTGAAGTTGCGATTGCTGATACGGCAATGAATGCAAAAAGTATTTGTCTTTTCATTTCTCTCTCCTATTATGATATGGCACTCAAAAAATGCCATATCATAATAGTCTGCTAAACTATTTAAACCAAAACCGTCCACGATTAAGTAGTATTAAAACAAAAGTTTACCAAGCAATATATCTGTTTTTGTTTATAAATATCTTATGAAATATATTTTAATTTTCTTAACTTCATTGGTTTGTTTAATGGTTGTTGCTCAACCAATGACCACTAAAAAAGAAGTTTATTGTGACAAAACAGAACGCATGATCTCGGAGTTGAGAAGCCAAGATTATCAAGAACAACCAATTTGGCTAGGCAAAGAACCAGACAGCAAAACGCCAAACTATACACTATTTGTTAATCAAGAAACCAAATCTTGGACAATCATACAATTCAACAAGGAGTTGGCTTGTGTGTTAGGAGCCGGACAAGGTTATAGCACGATTACCAAAAAATCCTACACTTAACCATCTTGCTTGACAGACAAGGGATTAAGTGCTATTATAATGAAGTATTTAAACAATACTTAAATCAACAGCGTAAAGGGAGGAAACTTATGATACGCATCATGAAAATTATCGCAGGTTTAGCAGGTATAATGCTTGTGGTATTTGTAGCAAAATTTGCTTACAACTACAAGATAGAATCACTAAAAGCTGAACAAAATATAGAACCTAGTAAGATCACTGCCGAAGTTCGTGGCAATCAACTTAATTGTTTAACTAGAAACATTTACTACGAAGCAGGACATGAATCCTTTGAAGGTAAAGTTGCAGTGGCTCAAGTCACTATTAATCGGGCTGAAAGTGGAAAATTTCCCAGCGACATTTGCAAAGTTGTTTACCAAAAAGACAATGCATTGGGACTATGCCAATTCAGTTGGTTTTGCAATGGTGATGTTAAGAAACCTAAAAATCTTGCCGCATACAAAGAATGTGAAATTGTAGCAAGACAAGTACTATTAGAACAATTTAGACTACCCAGTCTAAAACACGCTCTTTATTTTCACGGGGCTCACATAAACCCTGGTTGGAAGAAAGAAAAAGTAGCCACCATTGGCAATCATATATTTTACAAGTAAGAAAGATTAAAATGAATATTTTCAAAACACTCAACGAATTTACCAGCGAAAGTGCTAAAAATTTAAAAGAACAGTTAGTTACTGTTAGTGCAGAAACATTGGGCTGGGTAGCTGTTATCCTTGTACATTTGGCCACAATTCCTACATTGATTGCTATATTAACTGGACTCACTGAAAAGACTCCTCCAGTTGATCTAGTATTGTTGGCATGGGCAGGTTTGTTTTTGTTCTTTGTCAAAGCAACTATCAGCAAAGATATTTTAAACATTGTTACAATTGGCTTTGGATTCTTTATCCAAGCATGTTTGATGGCTGTTATCATTTTTAAATGATCAAATTAATTGTCAAGACTCTAAGAGTTGGCGATGTTGAAGATCCAGAGATATATCTAGGTGCGGTTGCACATGATTGGCTTCAGACTGATCATGGTAAGTATGTTAAAGAGAAAGCCAAAGATTTAATGTACAATCAAGCACCCTTGGTAAACGATGGTTATTATGGCTTTCAATATTATATCACAGCATTGTTTGAAGATAATGATGCTGTGATATATAAACTAACCTGGGGCGATGTCAAGTAATCCAACAGCGCATTACAATAGTTCTAAACTTTGTTGGGAAATTCTTTTAGAAGAACCTCAAGGTGATAGAATGGTATTAGTGCATAAAGAAGCTAATACTGCACATAAGATGTTAAAAGAACGTGGTATCAAATTTGTTGATGCAAAAGTTAGTCAATTTGGTAGCCCAATGCTACTAATCTCTGACTTTATATTTTGGTATCAGAACGAAGAACAGATATTTGACTGGTGTGATAAAAGTAATGTACAATGTACATTAACTGGAATGATTCTAGAATTTGCCAGCCAAGAGGATAAAATGATATTTTTACTGCGGTGGCAATAATGTTTGATCCCATTGGCAATGTTGCTAGGAAGATTGAAATTGAATCTTGGCATATCTGGTTTGCTTGGAAACCAGTTACAACTATTAACGGTGAACGTGTGTGGTTAAAGAAAATATACAGACGACAGATCGTCTCTTACGTAGATATGGATGATTGGATGCACTATGAATATGGCAACATATTCGACATAATAAAACAATGAATGAACTAGAACAAGAATATACAGCAGGGTTTACTACTAATGTCGAAAGTGAATTGACGGGTCGTGGCTTGAATGAAAACACCGTTAGACTCATCAGTGCTAAGAACAATGAACCTGAATGGTTGTTAAAGTTTAGACTTAATGCACTAAACAAACTTACAACAATGACTGAGCCTAATTGGGCTGAGTTAAAATACACACGTCCGGACTACGATAACATTTATTATCACAGTCGCCCTAAGAAACAATTTAAGAGTTTGGATGAGGTTCCACAAGAGATTTTAGATGACTTTGAAAAATTGGGAATTCCCTTACATGAACGTGCAAAACTTGCAGGTGTGGCAGTTGATGCTGTTTTTGACAGCGTTAGTATTGGCACCACTTACAAGGCTAAACTGGCAGAAGAAGGCATTATCTTTTGTAGTTTTAACGAAGCAGTACAGGATCATCCGGAACTAGTAAAACAATATGTAGGATCAGTGGTACCTCAAGGTGATAACTGGTTTGCCTGCATCAATTCAGCAGTATTCAGTGATGGTAGTTTTGTATATATTCCAGAAGGCAAGCGTTGTCCTTTGGAACTTAGTACATATTTCAGAATCAACTCCGCAGGTTCTGGACAATTTGAAAGAACGCTTATAATAGCAGATAAGGATAGTTATGTATCTTACTTGGAGGGATGTACAGCACCCCAACGTGACGAGAATCAGTTACATGCCGCAGTCGTCGAACTTGTTGCCCTTGATAGGGCAGAGATTAAATATTCAACTGTACAAAACTGGTATCCAGGCAACGAACACGGACTTGGTGGAGTCTACAACTTTGTCACAAAACGTGCCCAATGTCGTGGAGTTAAAAGCAGAGTTAGTTGGACTCAAGTGGAAACAGGTTCTGCCATCACTTGGAAATACCCAAGTTGCGTACTCCAAGGGGAAGGAAGTACCGGAGAGTTTTACTCAGTGGCCGTTACCAAAGGTCACCAACAAGCCGACACTGGTACAAAAATGATTCACATTGGCGCTAATACTCGCAGTAAAATTATCAGCAAAGGTATTAGCATGGGCAATAGCACAATGACTTATCGAGGCCTAGTTCGCATGACTCCTGGTGCTAAGAATGCTCGCAATTACACACAATGCGACAGTTTGATGATTGGCAACAATAGTCGTAGCAATACTGTTCCTTATACAGATTGTAGAAACGATTCAGCACAAATTGAACATGAAGCAACCACAGGTCGTGTCAGTGATGAAGAATTGTATTATTTGGCCACCCGAGGATTGGATCCTGAAAGTGCAGCCAGTGCCATTGTAAATGGATTTTGTCGTAGTGTATTAAACACATTGCCTTTAGAATTTGCGGCAGAAGCAAATAAATTATTATCAGTAACCATGGAAGGCAGCATAGGATGATTTCAGTAGAAAATTTATCAGCAAGTATCGGCGACAAACAAATTTTAAACAATATTAGTTTTACAGTAGAACCTGGAGAATGTTTGTTGATCACGGGACCTAATGGCAGTGGTAAAAGTACATTGTTACATACCATCATGGGTAGACCAGATATTACTGCCAGTGGAAGTATTAAAATTCGCAGTGGAGAATTAATTGACTTGCCTTGTCATGAGCGCAGTCAAGCAGGGGTGTTCATGGCACATCAAAGTCCTCCTGCTATTGATGGTATTAATACCATGACATTGTTTAAAGAAATACAAAAAGTTCAAAACGTTGCAGGTTCGACCAGTGAACTAATTAAACTCACCAAGTCATTATTTACGTGGATTGGTTTGCCTGAAGGTTGGGAAAAGAGACCATTCAACAATGGTGCCAGTGGCGGCGAACGTAAAAAGAATGAACTTACCCAAGCCGTATATCTTCAAAATAAAACACAGGTTCTATTATTAGATGAACCTGACAGTGGCCTAGAACAAAGTAGTCGTCAGAAAATCATAGACTTAATTCAAGAAACTAAAAATAGAAATGGATGCGTATTGTTAGTCACACATGATAAAGAACTACAAGAATTATATAGTGCCAACAAATTGGATCTAGGTAATGCGTAAAGTATATTTGGATGCAGAGAGTTTAGATTTAGTATTGGTTCCTACACGACCCGAATATGAGTTTGTGTTTATTCAAACCGAGGGTAAGTGTACTGCTCAAATTAATTTAAAGCCGTTTTCTGATGCAAAATTTAAAATAAGAATTTATATCTATGCAGAAGGATCCAGCGAAGTGGATTGTGTATGCACTCTCAATGTTCCCAAGGATGTCAGTGGAGTAGAAACTGATATTCAAATTCGTAGCTGGCCTTTTGATAAGAGTAAAATAAAAGCACGTCCTGAAATGTTTATCGCCAACAGTGATATCATTGCCACACATGGCAATGCATTGGGAACATTAAAACCTGAAGATAAGTATTATCTCGATAGTAGAGGTATTACTGATTACAAAGAATTAGTTAAACAAAGTTTATTAAATGCGTGATTATTTTCCATTTTTCAAACGTAGACCAGAAATAACATATTTGGATTCTGCGGCCACAAGTCAAACATTATATACCGTAGCAGACGACATTCGTGATTTCATGTTGTCAAATAAAAGCAATGCACATCGTAGTGGCAACAGCATGGGAACTTATGTTGATCAGCAATATCAATCTAGTAAAGAACTCATAGGCAAATGGTTAAATCTAAATAAACCAGAACGTCGTATTGTGTTTAACAGTGGCACAACACAGGGATTGAATGATGCCGCACAGTTGATTATGAGTGCAATGTCCAGTGGGGTAGTATTTGTTGGCATCGACAGTCATCACAGTTTAATTTTACCATGGACACAGTCTGGCAATGCTAAATGGAAAGTTGTGTTTATTAATTTAGATAAAGATGGGCGTTTAGATTTAACTGATTTAGAAACAAAAATTAAATCAGAACCAATGGCAGTAAGTAAAGTCATTGCTGTAAATGCTGTCAGCAATGTGCTTGGATTAATCAATGATTTAGATGGCATCAAAAAAATTGCATTAAACTATGCCGCGGTAAGTGTAATTGATGCCAGTCAAATTATCAGCAAACGACAGGTAAATTTTAGTGGCTTTGATTTTGTTGCTTGGAGTTGGCATAAAGTCTATGGTCCAATGGGTCTAGGATGTTTGCTCATTGATCCAGTTTGGTTAAACTTTGATCCTGTACGTCCAGGTGGCGGAACTGTAACACATGTTGGATTAGATTCAGTGACATGGACCGACAATGCTAGTAAATTTGAAAGTGGTACACAGAATCTTGCCGCTGTTTGTGCATTACCAAAACTTGTAAGCTGGTTAATCGAACATCAAGCTGATATAGAAAAACATGATAAAAATTTAGCTAAGATTGTAAATGATCAAATACCATTATCACAGTTTACACCCATAAGCAAAACTGATTCAGGATTGCTGTGTTTAGAACCAGCAGTGGGTAGTGTAGAAGATTATACCATGATGTTGGATGCTAAGAATATTATGATTCGCAGTGGTAAACTTTGTGCCGAACCGTTGATTAATCAAATTAGCCAAGGTGCATTGTTACGATTAAGTTGGGGCTGTTATACTTTTGGAAAAGAAATAGAACTGGCTTTAGATAGCCTGGGAGAAATAAATGCTAGACTTTCAAAACATGTTTAAAGATTTATTTGAATTAGATGATGCCATGGACAAGTACGAATGGATTATTGATTATGGTGCTGGTACTGTGGGTTTAGAACAAAAATATCACAGTGATCAAACATTGGTAAAAGGTTGTACCAGTCCGTTATGGTTAGCCAAAGAAGATTCAGGACGCATAGCGGCTTGGGCAAAGAGCAGTATTGTTAATGGTATTGCTTGTATGATCTGTGATTGGTATAATCAAGCCAGTGAAAAACAACAACAGGACTTTAGCTTAAATACTCTTACTAACATCGGACTTGCACCACTATTGAGCATGGGTCGTCAAAACGGTGTTGCTAACTTAATAACAAAGATTAAAACATTATGAATCAACAAATTGAACAAGGTATTATCACCGGATTGAAAACAGTCTACGATCCAGAAATTCCAGTGAATATATATGATCTTGGATTGATTTATAAAATTGATGTTAGTGATTCTGATGTTAAAATCTTAATGACATTGACATCAGCATTTTGTCCCAGTGCAGAAGAGATTCCTGCACAGGTGCAGGTTGTAGTAGAAAACGCAGTCAAAGAGTTAAATACTACGAGAACTGCTTCAGTAGAAGTAGTGTTTGATCCTCCGTGGACTCCTGACAGAGTATCTGAAGAGGCAAGATTAGAAATGGGAATGTACGATTATGATCAAGAAAATTCTAGCCTGGATCACTGGCAAGAGTGATACCACAGTGGCAGAAGCCGCTCCTTATAAAGTTGAAGCACCAGTTGCCACAGCACCAACAGTAGAAACATTGCCAGCAGGCACTGAAGCTGTGATGGTTGTCCCAAGTGCCGTAGTACCAGAAGCAGTTGTTCCAGCAACAGCAATTGAAATAGCACCAGTTACAGTTAAAGCAAAATACAAAAAAGCCGAACTAAATAAAATGACCAAAGCACAGTTAATGGAACTTGTTACCAAGCATGGTGTTGAAGTTAAGTCACGTAGCACAAAAGAAGAACTAGTAACAGTATTAGCAAAAGTATGATAGTTCTACGCATCACCGACGAAGCCAAGAAGCACATTATTGACATGTTAGAAAAAGCCAACATGCCAGCAGTTCAACTTGGTTTAGAAGCTCAGGGTTGTAACGGGTACATGTATACTTGGACACCTGTAGCTGATGCGTATGGTGAAGTAATAGAGCTTGACGAAACTCACAGTATAGTATATAATAAGTCTATTGTGCCACATATCATAGACAGCGTAGTAGAGATTGAAAAGACTGCATTTAATTTTAAATTAGTTTTAAACAATCCCAATGTTGCTTATGCATGTGGCTGTGGTGAAAGTGTAAACTTTAAAAATGTCTGAACCTGATTTAAACAAACAACTAAACGATTTAATTGAACGTGAGCGTGAGATTCTTAAAAAGATGAACACTGCACGTCGTGCAGGTGCTAGTGAACAAATTATTGGACAAATGACTTATATGTTAGATGAATGTAAATTTGCACAACAAGATATTAGAGCCAAACAAAATGCAGGATCTGACAAAGGTAATGATTTTGGTAGTTTTCTTAGTATTGGTTAAATGTTAGATTCTCAAGGAAATATGTACGTCGAAGAAGATGATATCATCGAATTAATGCTGTTAAATAAACAAGCAAAGATTCTACCACGGAATGTTCAAAGTTTTAAATTATTTGAATCAAACTGTAAAATCTATGGAATCAAAAATCCATTTAAGTTAGATGTTGCTAATACAAATATTACTTGGAACATACCTGACGAATATTGCAGTATAGATATTAGGCAACATATATCTAATACACATACTCTTAGTCGAGATCAATGGTCAAGAGTTGATATGGAGCTTGAAGAATTTAGACAACGCAATTTAATTGATTTATTAAGATTTTTTGTTTATTTTATTGACACTGTAAGAAACAACAATGTTATATACGGGGTAGGACGAGGTAGTAGTATTGCAAGCTATGTTCTATACTTGCTTAAGGTACACAGAATTGATAGCTTTAAATATAATTTAGATATTAAGGAATTTTTAAAATGAGTAAACACACAACCTCTAGGGGTAGAGAATTTAATATGCAGGCATTTTCCAGCAGCCGAGGAGAAACTATTGCCATTGGCAATAGCAGAAGAAATGCTCGTGGTGACTTGCTTGGTCCTGGTGGTACAATTCTAACCACTAGTCAAGAAATTTCAAATACAATTCACAATAAATCATCTACTCAAAATAAAAAACCAAAAATAAATCCTTTGGATCAAGAAGTTGGAAGAAAAGAAATTGTTGGTGCAGATGGTGTTAGTCGTTGGGAAGTGACATTTGCTGATGGCAGTGTGGAAATTCAAATCAACGAACAAGCCAATGCTACTAAAAAGAAAGTCGTGGAAAAGGTTGCTAACCCCCCGCCAAACGATGCAGATATAAACTTGGACGAGAAACTATAATGAACGTAAAACCATTACCTGGAAATATTTTTGCTGTACTAGAACAAGGTGAGCGCACTACCAAAGGCGGTATCATACTCAGAGACGACAACGGAAAAAGCGAAGGTATTCGCGCACGTTGGGGACAAGTATGGAAAATAGCAGATGATGTCACAGATATTAAAGTTGGAGATTGGATTCTCTGCGAACATGGTCGTTGGACCATGAGCATTGAAATCAAACAAGACGATGGTAGTAAATTTAAATTCCAAAAAATTGATCCCAAGGGAATTCTTATGGTATCAGATGAAAAGCCAGATGATATTATGTTTGGCGAAAGTTTTGATACAAGTCCTAATTCAGTTCACCGAGCTGAAGATTTTGGCGCAAGATAAGTCTTGACATTCGTCAAGTCTTCCTATACAATAACACTATGACAACAGAAAACTATCTCTGGGTTGAGAAATATAGACCCGCCACTATTAAAGACTATGTTTGGATTAATCCCAGCCAAAAACTCATGGTTGAAGGTTGGGTTAAAGACAAAAGCATTCCGCATTTACTATTAAGCGGACCTCCTGGCACAGGCAAAACAACACTAGCTAGAGTTTTATGCAATGAACTAGAAGTGCAAAAAGCAGACATTATGTTTATTAATGCCAGTCACGAAACTGGTGTAGATAACCTGCGTGAGAAAGTATCTAACTTTTGTCGCAGTATGAGCTTTGGTGACTTCCGTGTTATTATCCTTGACGAAGCAGACTATCTAAGTCCTAATGCTCAAGGTGTACTGCGTGGTATGTTAGAACAGTACAGTAATGTAGCACGTTTTATTCTAACGTGTAATATGCCTCACAAGGTCATGCCAGCACTACACAGTCGCTGTCAGGGCTTTAGTTTTAACAATTTAGATGAAACAGAATTTACTGTACGTCTAGGTCAGATACTAGCCGACGAGGGAGCAGACTTTGATGTTGACACATTGACAAGTTTTGTTAAAGCTACATATCCAGATTTGCGTAAAGCAATTAACACAGCACAACAATACAGTAGAAGTGGTAAGTTGGAAATGCCAGCGGCTGGTCAAGGCACAGATTCTAGTGAGTGGAAGTTGGAAGCTATTGCCATGTTCCAAAATGGTAAAGTTAGACAAGCACGTGAAATGATCTGTAAAAAGATTACGTTAGAGGAATACGAAGAAGTTTACAAGTTTCTATATCGTAATTTAAGTTTTTGGGGAGATGATGAAGACTCACAAGATGCAGCCATTATCATCATTAAAGAAGGCATGGTGAATCACAGTTTGTGCGCTGACCCTGAAATCAATTTAAGTGCTACTATTGTCAAACTAGACCGTATGCGTCGCGGTTTATAAAGTAAAGTGGACTAACCCCAAGTTAACCATTACTTACAATTTACTCTTCACCGTAAATCTTTAATACCTCGGCTACAGCAGCGTGACGTTCTACGTGACCCTGCTCGAACTCTACTACACCGATCATCTTACTTGATGATTTCTTTAGACGTGCAGTAAAATCTCTTAATCCGTTTTCTTCAAAACCGCGATCATGCTGGGCTAAGTCGCCCGTAGCAAAGATTCTACTTCCATCGCCAATACGTGTCAAAAGCATTTTCATTTGACTTGGTGTAGCGTTCTGCATTTCGTCTGCTAGAATGATTGAATTTTTAAATGTTCTCCCCCTCATATAAGCTAAAGGTGCTACTTCGATAACATTTTCCTCGATCATATTCTCTATGTATTTCGGAGCCCAATATTCTTCGAATACGTCGAATATAGGTCGAGTCCACGGAGCCATCTTTTCGATTAATGTGCCAGGCAAAAAGCCATGTTGTTCGTCAACACTGACTGCTGGTCTTGTAATAATAATCTTTTCAATTCTGCCAGCTTTTAGTTCGCGAATAGCCAACATACAAGCCAATAGAGTCTTACCCGTTCCGGCAGGACCTACTGCAAATACGATGCTTTTTCTTTGATCTTCTAAAAGCGCAAGATAGTCTTCTTGTCTAAGATTCTTAGGCAGGATTTCTATTTGTCTACTACGTTCCTTGCGGAATTTTTCAATGTGCAGAACAGATGCGTGTTCTTGTGGTTGAACACGTTTTTGTCTTTGTTTCGTCATTCTAATACCTCCAATTTGGATTTGATTAGTTAGACTTGGGGTTTGTTTGTCCACAAAAGTATTTAACCAATATTAAGATTTTGGTTGATTTATGTGTTGATTTTCCATATAGTACTTTAGTCGTAGATAAATAAATTTATGAACTGGCTTAAACGATTAATTGAAGAATTTATATACAAAAGAGATCTTAAGAAGAAGTTAAAAAAGGCTTCAAAGCAGGATCCATATATATACAAATGAACATAGATATTATTAGACAAGATATCTATGATTGGGTTGAAAATTTCATTGAAAAAAATCATGAATTTTACAACTATAAATTTCCTCCTTGTCCATTTGCCAAAGCCGCAAGACTAAAAGGGCTAATGGATATACAGGTTTGGAAAAAAGGTAGCTTTATGCAATTTGTAAAAGATCATGCAACTGCTATGCATGATGACAATTTTGCTGTAAGGATATTAGTATTTCCGCATTCATTAAAATATAGATTTTGGATGAAAAAAAATATAGCTGAATTGAATACTAAATTAGTATCATTAGATTTATATGCACAAATAGGGTCTGCAATACAAACAACAAGCAAATATCCAGGACTACTAGAAACAGGGCCATATGGCATTGTCATCATTAATAAATTAAGTGACATACTAAGTGGTCACCAAAGTTTGCTAAAAACCGACTATTATAAATCATGGAGTGAAGAACACTATAACGCTGTAGTTACTAGAAGACACGAGATTGCAAAAAAATGAATTATTTAAATCCAGCATATTTCTCACCAAACAAATATACATGCGAAATGAATAGCCTTGGTTTTCGAGGAAAAGAATTTGATCCAAATAAAAAAAATATTCTTATTGCTGGTTGCAGTAAACATTTTGGTGATTGGATAGATGATCAATGTACTTTTTCTAATTTACTGATTCAAAAATTAGGAGAAGAATATGGATATTTAAATATTTCATATCCAGGTTCGTGTATAGAATTACAACTAAAAAATATAACTTGGGCATTATCAAATTTTAAATTTGAAAAATTTTTATGGTTATTGCCCGATACTTCTAGAAGTATTTACTATCATGAAAAAATTGGAGTATTGCATTTTCATCAAGGATCATTAGATGACTGGTTTTCCACAGTGCCAGGTAAAAAGTGGATTGAACATAGACTTTATCACGAAGGTGATGTTTTAATGAGAACTGTTAATCAAATAGAATTGTTATTTTTGTTATTGAAAACTTTAAAACTTGATTCTTATGTATCAAGTTGGGAACAAGAGTTAGAAAAAAATCTATCATCATTAAGGCCAAAATTCAATATTAAAGAATTACCACATTTTACTAAAATAGATTTAGCCACTGACATACATTATCCTGGAATCAACTCACACAGTGTTTATGCAAATAAATTGTATGAATTAATCAAACCTTAATTTTTATATTGTATAAATATTTAAAAGGATATTTAAATGCTACTATTATCAGCAGGATGTAGTTTGATCAGCGGCTACGAACTATCTGACTGGAATCAAGGTCATAGTTTAAAAGTTTGGCCGGCTCTATGGGCAAACTCTATTGGATATGACTACAGAACTGTGGCCAAAAATGGATTAAGCAATGAATCCATAGCACGTGAAGTTATTCATTACTGTGAAAATAATACCCATCCTGACATGATTGCGGTTCAATGGACGTATTTGTGTCGCTACGAAATAAGATTAAATTATGCTGTGCAGGGCACAAATTTTAAACAACTATCGTCATGGTCATACATTGTTGACGATCATGATGTTATTGTAGAAAGAATGTCTAGTAGATGGGCCGATTTACCAGAAGAAGAACAGCAAAAATTAAAAAAAGGCATAAAGGATCATTTAGAAGAAATTTCAAAAAGTGCCGAATCTAGAATAGCAAATGTTTGGTTTGAATTAGTAAATTGTCGAGAAACAGAATTATATCATTCATTACGTGCAGTAAATTATCTTAAAAATTACTTGGAAAATAAAAAAATAAATTATATATTTTCCATGTCAGAAGAAATATTATTGCCTGAAGAAAATGCTGTCACTGACATTTACATAAAAGATTTGATAAAAGAAGTTAGAACTGCTCCGTGGATTTTGTTTGGTGAAAAAAATCGAGGTTTTACTAGGTGGGCAGAAGATCAAAAATTTAAAATGGGACCTCATTATCATCCATTAGAAGATGCACATTTTAATGCCTATGAATTATCCAAAGATAAATTGCAGACTGCCTTGTTAAAAAGCGGGTGTTAGATTGCATAACATGTTTGATGCTATTTTTGGTAAATATTGCATATAGGAGAAATTTATGGCATTATCAACATCAGGACTAAGAGGACCAGCTGGTCCTCAGGGACCAAGAGGAGCCACAGGAGCTAAAGGTTCTGTGGGTGCAGTGGGTCCAAAAGGAGATCGCGGTGAGCGAGGAGAACCAGGGGAACCTGGAAGTTCTGGTCCGCAAGGCTCTCCCGGAGCCAAAGGTGAACGTGGTGAGCGAGGTGAAACTGGAAGTTCTGGAGCGCAGGGTCCTAAAGGTGATACTGGTGCAACTGGTGCAACCGGTCCTGCAGGCACCAGCATAAGAGTGCATTTTCAAAATAGAGCACCTGGTGTTAATGATGCAGGCAATGTCGGTGATGTTTGGTATCAAACATATTGATTATGGAAACTAAAGAATATATTGTTGCCTTAAAAAAAGGTGTTGATTATAATCAATTTTGGTTAGAAATGGAAACTGGTACCAGTGGATTACCGCATATTCCAGATCGACCTGTTAGTGTTACTAATAACAGATCAGCATTTGAACGTATCTGCGAATATGCTTTAACTGATGAAGAAGCAGATCGTGTTAGAAATGATCCAAGAGTTATAGGAATAGAAATACCAATCGAGCATAATCCTTTTGTTTCAATTGTTAATACTGTAGAACAAACAGGAAATTTTAATAAAACAGTAAGTTATGCCGGATCAGAAATAAATTGGGGATTGACACGACACAGTAATTCTAGCAATGTTTATGGATCAAATTTAACCACTAATGCAAAATATAATTATACATTAGACGGAGAAGGTGTAGATATTGTTATCAACGACACAGGTATTCAGGCCGATCATCCAGAATTTGCTGATAGGATAGTCACTGTAAATTGGAATTCCTATCAAAGTTCTTATACTGTTAATAGTTACATCGACACTGATGGACATGGAACTCATGTTGCTGGAATTGCAACTGGTAAAACTTATGGATGGGCCAAAAAAGCCAATGTCATTCCACTTAATTATTATATGGGCGATAAACTTAATATGTTCGAAGCACTAATTAATTGGCATCGTAGTAAAAACGGTAGCAGACCAACTATAGTTAATATGAGCTGGGAAATTAGAATTGAATGGTCACAAGGTGATTATCGAAAGTACATAACTAGAGGTAACTATCGAGGATATAATATATTGCCATGGCAAAATAATCTCAATGATGCTCAAAATTTTGACTATTACTCGTCTAAAGGTTTAATTGCATTAAAACAGGGTTTACCTATTCAAAACCCCACGGCATCATTAATATACTTGCCTTATAGCAGTAATACATATAATGCGGCATTGGCAGAAGTAATTGATGCCGGAATCATTGTCGTTCAGGCTGCTGGCAATAATAGTTTTAAAATGGATAAACCAACAGATCAAGGCGGCAGCGGAGACTATGATAATTATTTTGATTTTTCCGTAAATATACCAGGCAATGGCACATTTTCTAATAGGGCATATTACCATCGAGGTTCAAGTCCAAAAGATCCAAGAGCAATAATAGTAGGTAATTTAGACAGCGACCTTTTGTCAGGCATGGAAAAACAACGAGCAAGTTCAACTAAAGGACCTCGTATAGATGTATATGCTGCCGGTACAAATATTATGAGTTCTTGTTCTAATACTAATCGACTGGGATGGTCGGGCTCTCCAGCTAAGATGGGAGATTATCCGCATGGCAGCGAAAGTGATAGATCTTTCAAACAAATTCTTCTAACAGGAACTTCAATGTCTGCTCCGCAGATAACTGGCATGTGTGCTTTGTATCTACAAAGGAATCCCACAGCAACCATAGAAGAAATCAAAGCATGGATTAAAAATAATGCTGTATACGGCAAACTATATTCCACTGGAAAAACCACTGATTATACTGAAGATTATTCATTACTGGGTGGCACTGATGGCATTGCATATCAAAATTTAAATCAACTAGTTTCTGATTCCTATATAAAAGATAGCAATGGAGAATGGAGAAAAGCCAAGAGTGTATATGTAAAGCACACGGATGGTACTTGGAAACGAGTCAGAGCATCATACATTAAAACAGAATCTGGTTGGCAGCAGACGTATAGTATATAGCAAAATAGTGATTTAAAATAAATACTGTTAATAAGGGAGATTCTATGTCAACAGATAACTTTGGCGCATTAGGCGCAGATTTTTTTATAAAAACATTTGACAAAGGCTCATTAATGAGCCAGTCGGATTTAGATCAACTCATTCAATACGTACAATTAACCACAACTATTATGGCGGTAGGAGACTTTACTCCTGATCAGCAAGACAGTGTTTGGATGATTCTAGAACGAGTTGATGTGCCATCAGCTCCAGGATATACAGTTACTAATAACACAGATGTTACAATGACTTCCGGAGGCATGGTAACTATAGATTCGATACCATGGACAAGTATAACAGGCAAGCCAGCATTGTTTACTGCTAATCAAACATTGAACACTGGTGATAATGTATCATTTAACCGTTTGACTATTACCAGTGCTTCGGGCATCGAAGGTGGTGAAATACAACTTGCCAAAGCACCAAACAGTAGTCTTGCTGGTGATGTTATTATTGACGTTTACGAAAATAAAGTAAGATTTTTTGAAAGTGGTGGAAATGGCAGAGGCTTCTACTTGGATCTTACCACAGGTGCCAATAATACCAGCACTAACATTATGTCTGGTGGCGGCGGAACTACATTACCTACCAATGCCAGTGGTTACTTGGTCAATGATGGCTCTGGTAACTTGTCTTGGGCTGCTGGTGATGGTACATTTAGTGGTAACTACAACGACTTAACCAACAAGCCAACTATCAGAATAGCTGTGCCAACTGGCAGTGGTCCTGGTGGCAATTTGCAAGCAGATTCGTTGGCCTTGGCTGGTCTTAATCCAACTGAAAACATACCATCAACTTGGGGTGGTGACTTGATACTTCAAGGTGGTGTAGGTGGCGCTAACGGCGACTTGTATGGTGAAGTTAGAATCAAAAGCGGCCAAATTGGTGCAAATTATGAATGGCACTTTACCACTGATAGAAAGATCAAACTACCAGCAGGCGGTAGCATTGTAGACAGCAATGGTACCAGTGTAATGGGTGGTAGTGGTAGCTATGTTCCAGCAGTTCCAACTAACTGGGCAAGTCCGGCGCCTACTACAATAGCTGAAGCATTGGATCGAATGGCCGCTAAATTAGCATATCTAGACAATCAAGGATATACATCAGGCAAGCCTTAAAACAAAAGCCCCGCAAGGGGCTTTTTTACGACTTTTAAAATTTAAATCTGCGGCTAAATACTAATATGATTGATATCGATACAATATACACAACTCTAGACGATGCATATGGCAGCGAAAATATACTGGACATTTTGGTAGAATTTGAACGGATCTTTGACCAACTTGATATCTATGTATTTAAAAACTGGATTAAAGGCGAAATCGTTGAAGGTCCAAAAATTGAACGTTATTGGATCACAGTTACACTAATGTATCCCTACAAAATGATGCCAGATCCAGAAGGTGCTATGCGCTTAATGGACCATGGATGTAAAGTTTGGTACGGACAAGATACTCTTAATCACGTGGCAAAAATTTCAGGTCCTGAAAGCTACGAACAAAACAAAGACGGAAAACTAGAACCTAAACTAATTAAAAGTCCTGTGTGGACAGTTAAGGTAACTATGCCGCGTCACTTTGTTGACGAAATGCAGACACAAAAAGTGGACGTGGGCAATACTAAGATCGACATGGAAGACGTGTCTGGTGCCTATGATGAGAATTTAAATGGTGAAGAAGCAGCCAAAGGTAATGCCGCAGATGAACAAGAATAAAATTAACGAAAGCCTTTTAGAAAACGATCTTAAATGGTTGGTTGATGACAGTGTGCTCATCGACATGCATAAGACTAAATTAGGTAAAAACAAAGATTATATGGTGTTGGCCATTGCTGTCAGTGATAGAACTCCTGCCAATGATCTAGCCAGTTTTATTGAAAATTCTGTGTATAAATTTGAAGATGTTGAAGTTAGTCCAGCAACAGATACTAAAGGTCGTTATTTAATCTACGTTGAATTTGCTAGAAAACCAGAAATGTTTAATGCAATATCTGGTATACTAAAAGATACAAGTAAGCTATGCGGCATTGAAGATTGGAAATTTAAGACCATGGGCATTGACGATTATATCCCATTTGACAAGGAAACTTTGTCCAACTATATCATTGCCGATCCTTTGGAATATGATCAAAAGCATCCAGAAGTTGCAGAACCAGAAGAAGAATTACCAGCACAAAATACTGCACAAGAATCAGTTACAGAATCTATAAAAAATAGATTAAAATTTTTAATGAGTTATTAATGAGCAAAGAAGAAACGATTAAACTTGAAGGACAAGTTGTAGAATGTTTGCCAAACGCAACATTTAGAGTTAAGTTAAATAATACACAGACAGTTATTACAGCAGTGATCAGTGGCAAAATTAGAAAACACAATATCAATATTTTAAATCTTGATAGAGTGGAAGTAGAAATGAGCCCTTATGATTTAACTAAAGGCAGAATTACCTTTAGATTCAAAGGATAAATTTATGTGGATATTTAGTTGGTTACCAGATGCTATAATACATACAATATTCATTGTAGGTGCGTTGGGTATATTTTTAGGATTTGTGTTAACATTTATTCCATTTGTTAAACAATATAAATTAGCAATTCAAATTGCCAGCATATTCATTTTTGCTCTAGGTGTTTACTTGGAAGGTGGACTGGCTGATAACAACGAATGGACTGCAAAAATTAAAGAACTTGAAGCTAAACTTGCTGTTGCTGAAGAGCGTAGCAATACTGCAAATGTAAAAATTGAACAACAAATTGTTACTAAAACTCAAATAGTCAAAGAAAAAGGTAAAGATATTATTCAATACATTGACAGAGAAGTTGTTAAAAATAATGATGTTATCAAATATATTGAAAACTGTCCTGTGCCAAAATCAATAATTGACGCTCACAATCAAGCTACTATAATGAATCAAGGAGAAAAGAAATGAAATACTTGGTATTAAGTTTATCAATTTTATTGTCTGCTTGCTCAACAGTAGTACCAGTCAAACAAAAATTCCCAGAAGCACCCGCTAAATTAATGACCAAATGTCCAAATCTAAAAACCATTGATGGCGACAAAGTGTCAATCACGGACATGCTCAAAGTAGTTGTTGAAAATTATTCTACATATTATCAATGTGCTGTTATCACTGATGGTTGGCAAGAATGGTATCAAATCCAAAAAATTATCTCCGATCAAGCTACAAAATAGTATTAATAAATTGATATACCAATATGTTAATTTACTAATACTTTGATGTATTAAATAGTTGACATTGGGTCATCTATTTGCTATACTATGTATTGTAAAAGTACCAAGGAGTAACATATGGAAGAAAATCAACAACATAACGCAATCAATGAAATCTTAGATAAAGCATTTAAATTGGCTTTGCACAACGAACATGAATATGTAACTCTAGAACATTTAACTTCAGTTCTTCTAGAACAAGAGGAAATACATCAAATATTTCATTCAATGTCATTAGATGTCAATCTTGCCATTGATCAAATCAATGAATTTTTGAATGGTCAAACATATTTGATAGTCAGCGGTTTAACTCGTCCACGCAAAACACAGACATTAGAGCGAGCATTCAATCGTGCATTTACACAGGCTATTTTTAATGGTCGTGCCGGTATTGCTCCACAAGATATGTTAATGAGCATTCTCAGCGAAAAGAACAGTCATGCTTGTTATTATTTGGCACAGAATGGTCTTACTAAAGAAACATTTGTAGAATTTTTGAGTAAGGGTGTTAAGTCAGAAATAAAATCAAAAGATAACTCAGAAAAATTATTAAATGAATTCTGTGTTAATTTAAACAAAGAAGCAGAAGAGAAACGTATTGATCCATTAATTGGACGCAATCAAGAAGTTGAAAAACTCACACAGATTCTTGCTCGTCGTAAAAAACGCAACGCTATTTTAATTGGAGAGCCAGGTGTTGGTAAAACTGCTATCGTAGAAGGTCTTGCTCGTAAGATCTATGAAAAATCTGTGCCTGATACTATTAAAAACAGTATAATTTATAGCTTGGACATGGGTGCTTTGATGGCTGGTACAAAATATCGCGGTGATTTTGAAGAACGTGTTAAGAAGGTCATTGATGCCTTGGAACTTAGACCTGATGCTATTTTGTTTGTTGATGAAATTCATACCATGGTGGGTGCGGGTGCTGCCGGCAATAGTAATACTGACATGGCCAATTTGCTTAAACCCGCACTAAGCCGTGGCAAGGTACAGATTATTGGTAGCACCACCTACGAAGAATATCGTGAAACAATTGAACCTGAACGTGCTTTAGCCCGTCGCTTCACTAAATTAGATGTAGAAGAAATGGATCCTGAAGATTGCAAAAACATGCTTCACTGCATTATGCCTGAATACGAAAAATATCACGGGATTGATGTTGAAAGCGAAGCAATTGATGCAGTGGTTGATTTGACCACTGAACATATGCACGACAAGTATCTACCAGACAAAGCCATTGATATTTTAGACAGTGCTTTGGCTAAACTTAAAGTTGAACAGCGAGAAACATTATTGACATTATGGCATGTGAAACAAGAAATCAGTGTACAGGCTAAAGTTCCCATGGAACAACTTAATACACAACTTGAGCCAATGAAACTTGACTATGAATCACAGATTAAGCAAAAAGTCTTTGGACAGGATCAAGCAGTCAATGAATTATTAGACAGTGTTTATATCGCCAAAGCCGGGCTTAAAGATCTAAGTAAACCCATGGGCAGTTATCTGTTTGTAGGTCCAACTGGTGTGGGTAAAACTGAATTGGCAAATCAATTGGCAGAATGTTTGAATATGACATTGTTGCGTTATGACATGGGCGAATACATGGAAAGCCATAAAGTTGCTAGTTTAATTGGTGCTCCTCCTGGCTATGTTGGCTATGGTGAAGGCGGCACTGGTGCTGGTAAACTTATCAATGATTTGGAACAAACACCCAGTGCTATTTTACTATTAGATGAAATTGAAAAAGCACATCCAGATGTTCTTAACATTTTATTGGGTGTAATGGACAATGGCATGCTTACCAGCAGTAACGGCAAAACTGTTAGCTGTCGAAATCTAATTCTTATCATGACCAGTAACTTGGGTGCTAGAGATGGCGAACGCAATAAGATTGGTTTTGATAATAGTACAAATAGAACTGCCAGCATGGAAGCTGTGAAGAAACATTTTACTCCTGAATTCCGTAATCGCTTAGATGCAGTAATTGAATTTAACAGTTTAAATAAAGAACAGATTACTCCGATTGCAATCAAATTCATCAACGAACTCAACGATTTGTTAGTCGGGAAAAATATTAAACTATCAGTTAATAATCAAGCATTGGATAGATTAGTTGCCGAAGGATTTGATCCTAAAATGGGTGCTAGACCAATGAAGCGTTTAATTGCTGATAAGATTAAAAAGCCATTGAGCAAGCGCATTGTTTTTGAAAATCTCAATAACTGTGAGTTAATTGTATCGCATAATGGTAATGATTATGAACTTATCAATACCTAAATTCGTCAAAGAATTTTCTATTGAAAGGAAGTACTATAAAAAGTACTTTTATAAAATAGTTCTTAAAATTGACGAAAGCAATTTGAAGCATGGAGTTCCTAGGATATATCATCCCTATGGATTCACTGCCATGTATTCAGCTCGACGAGACTTATTAAAAGAAATTACCAATCTACCTATTCAAGATGCTGATTGTAAAATTCGCAGTGAAAATAGATTTGTCAGTGTGTTTACCAATGATACTGCATTTATCGAACTATTGTTTAAAGATCTAGGACATCGAATTTATGAATATCATAGACCTGTCAGTGATAATCACAAAGAAGTTGTAGATCAAAATCGACGGATCAGAGTTAGAAAACGGTTGTTTGAAAATGACTTCAAATATAAAGTTTATTTTACTCAAGATTGGCGGCATCGCAACGATTCTTATTCTGATGTCAAAAATTGGTTATATGAATTAGATAATACCAACGGTGTTCGTTGGGAAGTTAACAAAACTCTAAGACAGTATTTTGACAGTATTCCTGGATATAAAGGGTATACAGCCGCGATTTATTTAAATGAACCAGAAGATTTAATGATGTGTCAAATGAAATTTCACAACGAAATTAATTATATTGAAGAAGCTGTGCTTATTAGCAGTCTTTAATATAACTTGATTCAATGAGGTACAATTTAGGTTGTACCTTTCTTTTTGGCTAAATACTAGAATGGAGAATAGATATGGCCAAAATCCAAGAAGAATTGATAGTTATCAAATTAAGCAAATTACACAAAGACAAAAACAATCAAACGCCTAGCTTAGCCAACGACGATATAGTTGCTAGTTTAGAAACAGTGGTTCAAGAACTAGTGGGTAATGATATAATTGTGGAGATTGTAAACGATGTCAACTAATTTTAGTAATGTCGTACTAATGATCGGAGATGGTCAACGTGATCAATTAAGTGATCCTGCACGTGGTGATGGATATTATGGTTATAGAGATGGCAATCACACTTTATCTGCAACGTTTGCAAACTTTGTAGGTAGAATTCAAATTGAAGCCACTTTAGATTTAAATCCAAAAGAAGCAGATTGGTTTCCGATTTGGCTTACTGGTACAGCTCCTTACAAAGAATATAGAACTAATAAAACAGGCACTGAAGCATTTACATTTCAGGGTAACTTTGTATTAGTTAGATTTCGCAAGGAACAGAGTTATCTAAGCACAACGTCACCAGTAGGTGACATTAGTAAAGTTATGTTGAGTATATAAAACTATGGCAATCTACGTAAACAATATAGGCGGTGGTGATCTTCCAGTATCAATCAACAATCCGCAGGAGGGCGAAAGCCTAGTATGGAATAACCAACTTGGTGCGTATGTAAATGCTCCCAGCACAGCCAGTACAGAAGTTATCCAAGATACTGTGGCAGACATGCTGGATGTAGATCCAGACGGCAGCCAAGTAAGTCTACGTTTAGTAACTAGATATGATGATGTAACTGGAAAATTAACATTCAATGTTGTCACAGACAGCGGTAACGGTAATGGTGGTGGAAGCACTTATGTTTTACCCACAGCAAGCACAACAGTAAAAGGTGGTGTCAAAGTTGATGGTACGTCAATTACCATCGATGCAAATGGTATAATTAGTTCAACAGGCGGTACTGGTGGTATTAGCATTCAAGATTTTATTGATTACTTAAACAATAATAATTACACAACAACAAGTTATGTTAATACTCAAATTGATAATTTGATCAATGGTGCTCCTGGTGCATTAAATTCATTGCAAGAATTAGCCGCTGCCATTGCTAACAATCCAAATTTTGCCTCAGATTTAACATCAGCGTTAACTGGCAAATTAAATGTTTCTGGTGGTACAATGACTGGTCCGTTGACATTGGCAGGCGGTCCTATTACTAATTTACAAGCGGCCACTAAAAAGTATGTAGATGATGCTATTTCTAATATTCCTGCTCCTACGGGTAATTTAGATGAATTAGCAGATGTAAACTTATCAGGTGCTACTGCTGGACAAGTATTAGGTTGGAACGGCACATCATGGGTGCCTGTAAATCCAACAGCAGGTGCCAAAGGTGACAAAGGCGATACAGGTGCAACTGGTATACAAGGTCTTCGTGGTATCAGTGTTACTAGTACAGAAATTGATGATACTGGACACTTAAAGGTTACTTTAGATGATGGTTCTGTTTTAGATGCAGGCAGTGCAGTTGGACCAAAAGGTGATACAGGATCACAGGGTATTCAAGGACCAAAAGGCGATACCGGAGTTCAAGGTCTTCAAGGACCAAAAGGCGATACAGGCGAACAAGGTATTCAGGGTCCTGCTGGACGGAGTATTGCTGCCAATGGCGCAAGAATAGATAACAATGGCGGACTACAACTTACTTTAACTGATGGAACTATTTTAAGCGCAGGAAATGTGGTTGGAGCACAAGGTCCAGCTGGTGCAAAAGGCGATACTGGTGCTACTGGTGCAAAAGGCGATACTGGTTCTGAAGGAATTAGTATTACTAGTGGCACTGTTAATAACACTGGACGTTTAATTTTAACTAAATCAGATTCATCAACCATTGATGTTGGTAGTGTGATAGGACCAAAAGGCGACACTGGTGCTCAGGGTGGTATTGGACCAGAGGGACCAAAAGGCGACACTGGAACAAGTTACACAATCAATAACAAGAGTGGCAGTGTGCAAGTTTATGGAGTATCAAATACTACTCAGCCAGGCTATGATTTAGAAGTTGATTTAGCCAACAAAGCAAATAAACTTACAACTGCTAGAAACATTATCTTATCTGGTAAAGTCACTGGCCTTGTAAGTTTTGATGGTAGTCAAAATGTTAATATGACTACATCTTTAAATGGTGTTAGCACCAGTGATGTTTCTGAAGGTACTAACAAATATTACACAGATGCTCGTGCAAGATCTGCATTAAGTGCAGGCACAGGATTAAGTTATAACTCAAGCACTGGCGTGTTTACATTAAATACTACCACTGACCAAGTCAACGAAGGTTCAACAAACTTATATTTTACAAACAATAGGTTTGATAATAGATTAGGCGCAAGTAACTTATCACAACTTGCCGACGTTGCAAGTACAGCACCAACTACTGGCCAGGCTCTTATTTGGAACGGCAATACTTGGACTCCTGGTACAGTAGCTAGTGGCAGCGGCACTGGCTCAAGCACTGGGGTTTATAAAGCAACAGCTCAAATTGACTATGATATCAACGGTAATCTCACTGAAGTAGCAGTACTAAGTGGTGGTATCACTGCTTCCATTGCAACAGCTACTTCTACAACTGCTACAGTAAGATTTACTTTTACAGGAAGTAATTCTGCTCCCCTTAATATCCAAGTATACGGATATCAAAGAGCAAATAACATCTATGTAACTCGTGCATTAGCCAACGACTTTCCATCTAGATCTATTGAAGCTGGCGGTACAAGTGGCAGCCCAACAGCATTTTCAGCATTTAACCCGTTGACTAACACAATGACATTAAGTTTAACAAAGACAGTAACAGGAGCAAGTGCAGGTGTTGGTCAACCCACGCATTGTATAATTCAATTCTTGCTAAGTAATTAAAAGGACAGTTAATGACTATTCATGCATGGAAAACAAATTTTATAGGACTTAATAAACCAACAAAAGTCTTATCTGGTACAGCAGAATCTTTTGTTGGATTAAACCTATGGCCCTATGCCAACGGTGAAGATGATCCATATTGGAGTGGTGGTGTTAATCCACAATATTATAGATGGGAAGTAACATTCAAAGTCAATGAAAGATTACATGGCAGTCATTTGACTAGAACGCCTTTTAGATTTGATGCACAGGACATTGAAGTAGGGGATTTTGTAGCAGGTGCTCAAGATGGCAAAGTCTTGCAGATCATGAGCATATTATCTAAAACTAACAATGAAATCACAGCCATTGTAGAAGATAGACTGCGTTACAATACATTCCGTGATCCCACTGGTTTTGGATTATTTGCCACTCCAGGTGTAGTTATTTTCTTTCAAATCAACGAACTTGGCTATCCTATGTTGGACCCTGTGCCAGCAGAAGCTGCCGCTGATTTTCCTGACAATGTATTAAGTAGATTTCAATACTTGAATCCACTTATTAACTATTTGTTAGAACAAAAAAATAACGGTTTCCAACAGGGTGATGCCGTTTGTATTGAAAACGGTGAATTTGCGTTAAGTGATGCAAACAATGTGGATAAGTTTATAGGCACTGTGGTATTTCCAGGTCCGGGACCACACCAATTTATTCTACGCCCTGCCAATGGCATAATTGATTTTGTTCCTAGTTTACCTGGAGTAGTAGGAGATTATATTTACCCAAGCATTGATGGTAGTGGAGATTTGACCATCAACGATGCTAGCCGTAGACCTATTTACATGAAAATTGCCATGGAAATTCCTAGTTCTACAACTGGGAAAAATCCAAATCCAATAGGCAACAATGGGGATGTCATTGAATTTAATAGAAAAATGATGACACTACAAGGGCAGAACGGTGTTTATAATTTAGATAACGCAATTGAAATTATCAACAACAATACAACTTATCATAAAATAACTGCCACTAAGGTTGGTGCCGCGACCAGTGTTACTTCTGATATTGCTGGTTTGGGCAGTGCCTACGGCATTGTCGCAGGCTACAGTCCTTTTAGTGCAACTATCAATGGAGTGCTAGTTGAATTTAAAACAACTACTTCTGGCAGTCTTGCATATGGAGATCCCACAGTTGCAGACGTCAATGATATGATGTTCGACATTAATCTTTTAGAAATCGAAAACATTACTGCCAGTGTCACTGACGGTAGTAATTTAACATTAACTCACACTGCTGGCGGTAGTATTGAAATTGTTAATATCAGTGCTGATGCTAATGGAAATAATTTTGCTGGTGCAAATAGCATATCATCTTTGGCGTTATTTACTCCTGCTAATACTACATCTTATTCACTGAGACTATCACGAGCAGATGGTGGTCCTATTACTATACGAGATGTACAAGGAGAGTTTTTATCTCATGCAGGTGTAATGAGTGGACAAACTGGACGTTATGCATTAGGTTTGAACATTGAGCAGGGACTGCGTAGTAGTAGAACCGTTGTTGTAGCAAACATCATGGCTCGTGATGCATTATATCCTATAGTAGGCGATCAAGCATATGTTCTCAGCGACGAAAACGGAGAATGGGCATTTTACATTTATAATGGCAGTGCATGGACAGGAGTGGGTGGTCAACGTAGCTTTGAAACAGATGCCAGAACTGCTGAAATGACCATCACTTTCCCAAGTTTAGATCAACCCATTGTAACTGTTAGTAGCGGACGTAAAATATTAAATGTCAGTGTTACAATCGTTGACAGATTAACAGTCAGTGATGACTTTGACTTTGATATAATGATAGGTACTACAAGTCTTTGGAAGTATTCTAACTTTGATGTAGTTCAAGAAGGTACTTATATTGAAGAACCAAGTTATATTACTCCAAGCAGACAAGATTTAAGATTTGTTAACGGAGGTGGTACTGCTACTGGTACTATTCAAATTCAGGTAACTTACTTATGATAAAGAAATTTAATAATATCTCCGGAACTACATCAAGTAATTGGACAATTGGTGTGGGCAAAGCCAACGCCGCACAATATGTTATCTATGCAACATGCAATTTAACTGATGTTGTTGCCAAAGATAAAGAAAATAAATCAATTCCAATAAATGGTATTGAATTTTATGACATGAAAATAGTTGCTAAAAATGCCGCTGGTAACATTATGGCTAAACAATTAAGAGGCACAATCAACGGAACAACAGTGACTAGAATCGAAGACATATTTCAAGAAGAATTTTCTGCTGATGTTATATTATCATCAAATGGAACAACGTTGACCATAACATGCAAAAGTACTGGATCGTTGACAAACTATACAATATATACAACTATGGTTAGTATAGATATTTAATAAAGGAAAAATAACATGCCAAAGATGGAAGAAGATGATTTTACAAATGTAGGCAATTTACCACAGATTGCCGCAACTAAAAGCCCACCTGGACCAGAAAGTTCTTTTGGAGGCTTTGGTGGATCAACATCTAATGGAGGATTAACAAATGGCTTTGGAAACAACTTATCATCAAGCGGGGCTTCAGCATTTGGCTCTTCGCCGTCAACAGGAGGCTTTGGTGGCAGTTCAGGTTTTGGAGCAACAGCGGCTCCAAGCAATTTTAGTGGTGCCCCAGTTAACAACACCACTGGACAAGCTGCCGGAGCAATGCACAATGGTGGTGAATCAACAGTCAAGTTAGACAAAGATGCACAAGATTGGATTAACAAAAAATGGCGTCCAGTCATGGGTTGGATTTATATGCTAACTTGTACCATGGACTTTGTCGTGTTCCCTATACTATGGAGTTTATTGCAAGCTCTAAGTAAAGGAAGTGTAACTAGCCAATGGCAACCATTGACACTTCAAGGTGCTGGTTTATACCATATTGCCATGGGTGCTGTTCTTGGTATTGCCGCTTATGGTCGTACAAAGGAAAAAGTAGAAGGTAAAGCGTAAGTAGTTGACAATGATTATAGACGAATTTGACCACTATTTTAGACTGTGCTTGAACAGAACACTTAGCAGTGAAGAAGCCCGAGCATACCTATTAGTGGTCAATGAACTTGCTGACGTTGAACCAGATGATAATGACACTGTAATGGTTTACCATTTAGACGACAAAGAAGAAGATGGTAATCCACATTGTTATGATATTAGATTGGCATCAAGCATAGATGCAGAGCAGGGAGACCAAATACTGGCCAGTTTGGAAGAAATGTTCCCTGATGATGATTTTGACTGCGAAAGCAGTATGGAATTGGAAGAAGAACAAAGTTACTTACACAATGCTGTAATGGAACAATTATCCAAAAAACTTTATTGACATAAAGTTAAAAAGAATGTATAATACTAGTATATCAACTTACTAGGGTTATACAATGCCGTTATCTTCCTTAAATGACACTTCGTGGCCATTTGCAGTACCATATCCAATATCCAAACCAAAAAAGAAAAAAGTTAAAATTCCAACCAAAAATATAGTCAGTGTTGAGCCTAATGAAAATCACAGAGACATGATGGGTCGTGCAATTAATCAAGGCGACTTTGTGCTGGCTGTCCAAGGTAATAGACCTTTTCCATTTAAGGTGTTAAAATTAAATGAATCAACACTGACTATGGTACCTGCACTCAAACAAAAAGATGTTAGATATAGAGCATTGGGAGGAAGTGTGCCAGAATATAAAACTTACAGGCGTGAATGTTGGAATGTTTATATTATCCCACAAGAAGAAATCTTTATGTTTAAACTTACAGGCAATGTATGATTAAAAAAATCGGCTTTGCCTGCAAATGGATTGATCATCCCGAACAAGTTGATGGTATTAAACCCAAAGATAATGCTAAAAAATACAACACCGGAACAACTACTATTAGTTGGCTAAATAGGCAAACTAAAGAAGTAGCAGAACAAAAGCTATGGGACTTGATGGTTCAAAACTTGACAGCCACTAAACTATTGGTAGAAAGAGTAGGACAACTTGAAGAAAATCTTAGGATGGTTCGCCTTAGCAGTGATTTGTTGCCTGCTTATACTGAACCCAGCTGGAGTTACTTCTGGCGCAGGTCAGATGTTATGGACTACTGTAGTAGAGTTTTTTCGAGTATTGGCGATGTTGCTAGGACTCATGGTGTACGTCTTAGTTTTCATCCTGGCCAGTTTTGTGTCTTGGCTAGTGAATCTGATGACATTATTGCTCGTAGTATAGAAGACTTTGAATACCACACTGACATGGCTCGATACATGGGCTATGGTAAAACATTCCAAGACTTTAAGATTAATGTGCATATTGCAGGACGACGTGGTCCACAAGGCATTAAGGATGTCATGCAACGCCTTAGTCCCGAAGCACGTAATATGATTACCATCGAGAATGACGAAATTTCTTGGGGTATTGATGATAGTTTAGAATTAGTGGATACTTGTGCCTTGGTACTTGATATCCATCACCATTGGATTAAAACAGGAGAATATATTGAAAATACTGATGATCGTATTAAAAAGATTAGTGATAGTTGGCGTGGCGTTCGCCCTGTTATTCACTATAGTCTCAGTAGGGAAGATTATCTTATTGAACACCCCACACATGAACGTCCCTCCTATGATGCGTTAATGGCAGCAGGATATAAGCGAGGTAAACTTAGAGCGCACAGTGATTTTTACTGGAATGATGCTGTGAGTAATTGGGCCATTACACATAGTTCTTGGGCAGATATTATGTGCGAAGCCAAGGGTAAGAACCTTGCTAGTTTTAAATTCCGAGAATTATTAAATGACTGATGAACAAGCAATAGCATTGTATACGGCAATGGAAGCAGAGTTTGGTGAATTACCAAACTTTGAACACTATCCAAAACAATTTCTTTTTTATTACAAACTTTTTAGATTAATTCAAAAAAATGCAAAGCCTATTTGATATTTTTCAAACACCCAAATCTGGCATCAAACCCACATTACAAAGTATTGTAAACACTGTTTATAGTTATAGTACAATTGAACAAGGCCCGTGGATTGCTGGAGGCATGGGTAGACAAATCGCCTTAGGCCAAAGTAATTTTGCCGACATTGATATATGGTTTAATAATTCTACAAGCTATGAACATTGTATGCTTAGGTTAAACAATACATTTGGGAATTATATGTATGAAACTTATACCAGTGACAATGCAATTACATATACCATTGGAGATTTCAAAGTGCAATTAATTCGTAGAGCATATTACGCTAGCATAGACGATGTATTTGCTAACTTTGATTTCACTTGTTGTCAAGTTGCAGTGGATAAAAACTTTTATATTTACGGACCTGGAATTGAAGATGCTAAAAATTATGTGCTTAAATTAAACAAATTAGACAGTCGTGGTTTTCTAGCACGTTATGCCAAATATGTGGGCTATGGATATACAATGCCCAACAATGAATTTTTAGATATTATCAACAACAAAGAAATTAACTATGAATTTGATCCCACAATCCTTGGATATTGATTTTCATTCTGCTGATTTAATCAGCAAACTCAGCGGCAAACCTGTTCACATTCAAGATGATTTGTTTGCTTGGAACGGTATATTGATTGACCGCGCCACCGCAGTGGTTGCATTGTTAAAAGTTTACAATCAAATTCCAATTTCAGATTCTATAAAATTAAATTCTGCTAGAAAGTATTTGGAGAGATTTAGACATTTTGAAAATTTGCCCATGTACGTAGATGTCTATGATACTGCGGAAGTTACAATAGTTGGTGCTGAAACAATAGCTAGAATATGGTTTAATAAAGTCTGCAAAATTATTAAAGGCAATGTAACAGAAATGTCCAAAGATGTTGTTAAACAGATCTTGATAACATTACATAGTTAATTAGTGATCAAACACTATTAAAATATGTGAAAAATGTTGCACTGCCGCATAAATACTGTTATAATAAACAATGACGTCTAAGAAGAGTCATATTATTACTTGCTTACATTAAGGAGAAAAATTATGTTTACAGTAGATTATACAGTAGATGCCGTACAAAACGGTAAAAAAGAATTGGTTAAGACTTTTGTTCAAAACGAATCAGTGGCAAATGCAATGAATACATTCATTGATACAGAATCTGAATTGACAAAAAAAGCTGCCAAAGTTGGTTTAGACACATTCACAACATTGGCCAGCGAAACAACTAAAGTAGTTCAAAACTCTATGAAATTTGACTACACTAAGTTCAGCGAAGGCCTTGTCAAAGCCTACACAGAAGCCAAAAAATAATTAAATTTCATTTCTAGATTAATCCTTGCTAAATATAACATTAGCAAGGATTTTTTTATGCGTTTAAATGAATTTTCAACAGGTGATGGTCCCAAAGGTCCTAAAGATTATGGTCAACCAAATAGCTCACGCTATATAGGCAATGGCAAGTTTGTAGTAGGTACTACTCACAATTATATCTTAACTGCAACCATAGACAAATGGGGATTGGAGTGGGACGAGGATGATGAAATTTGGTTCTTAGACAGTCCAGGTGCCGCACACATTGCTGATGCCAGTGAAGGTGAAATAGAATTACCTCCAGCACGTGAACAAAGATATCAAATACATGATTTAGTCACTGACTATCTCAATACTCATAATTCCCCAGACTTGCAAAAAGTGGCTGCATACTATGGTCACAGCACTGATGGCGAAATGGCCACTGAAGGTGTGCGTGTATCAGGACAACAAATTCCTGGCACAAAAAATCGTGCAAAGTCAGCATACTATCCTACCAACGTTCCACCTAAAGTTAAAAAGCTAGATAAACCATTGACTGATAAAGAACTCAGTAGATTGACTAATCAAGGTGTAAAGGAAAGCATAGAAGATAGTCCAGTTGCAAGTGCAATTATCAATCGCATTATGAAACAGCGTCCTGATTTGTTAAAATACGGTGCTGACCGTGTAGGTGATGCCATTGATGAAGTTGTGAGTTTTGTTGGTGATGTAGATGAGATTGGCACTAGCGATGTAAGTAATTGGGTTAGACAAGTTGAACAATATGTTAAAGGCAATAACCGTGGCATGTATGAAGGTAAACCTAATTTGAAATGTGTATGCAAAACACAGGGTCAAGATCAATGCCCAGTTCATGCTCCATTAGATGAAACCTCTTTGAACGAATTAGCACCCGGCGGTGCTAATCGTGGAGATGGTAACTATTTAAAAGCACTAGCGTCGGCTTGGTACAATGGCACATTCAACACAGGTGATCTACACAAAGGCATTAAAAGTCAAGAAGATGTAGAACGTATCTTGGAGCGAGGTATTCACTGCGGAGACGGTAAGATTAGAAAATACAGCATTGGCTATAACGCTGATTTTGACGGTGTAGAAATTCAAAGTCACGATCATTATGAGTATGCTGATACTGATAACGCTGGCCGTGACATTGATAGTCGTACTGGTCAGCCTTGGAGCCCATATGATGTTGTTGAGTTTCACGACAGTGATCTTGATGAAAGTATCAATGAGAACATGGATCACAGCAAGGATGGCCGTGCTGTTGAAGAATTAAAAGCCGCATTAGAGCACCAACGAAAAGAACTTCAATCACTGGATGATGACAAAGTATACGACATCATCAATAAGACCATGACTAGAATTGCCAAGAGCCATAGTATCTCTGGACAAAAGTTACATGACATGTGGGTTGACAAATATAAAGAAATTCCAGATACTTGGATTATGAATTCAAAGCAAGGTGTGGCGGAAGCCAAGGCAGATCCAACTGGTAGTTGGGTAGTATATAACGGTAGCAAAGTTACAAAGTTCAAAACCCATGCCGGTGCAAAAGCGTATGCTGAAAAGAATGGTGGCATTGTTGCTAGTAGCGAATATTACTATGACAAGATTCAGAAAAAAGGTGTTTCAGAAGCCATGACTCCATCTGGTGAATTTTTATCTAAAGAAGAAAGATTAAAAGCTGGCGATAAAATTTTTTACAAAGGTAAAGTAGTTGGTATTGCCACAGGTGAAATGAATGGGAATAAGGTTATTTTTAAACCCAATCAAAATTATGGCAGCAATGTGATTGCCAGTTTGCCCATTGATCAAATAAGTCTACGTGAAGACAACGCGGCTTCGTCAAAATTCCTCAACCCAATGGCAGTTGCTCAGGATCCAAGTCTAGAAAAAGAACCTGATGCAGATGTTATTTTCTTTGGACAAATGCCACGAGACTTCACAGCCGACACTGTATGGGAAGCACTGGAAGCAGTATTGCCAAGAGAATACCCACCGGGTCGAAACTCAATGGGGCACCCAACTAGTAATGCTGAACATGTAACTACAGAGATTACAAAACATCAAGGTGCTGTAGTAACAACCAAACCATTGAGCGTAGCACAGAAACTGGTAAAAACATTTCAGACTTATGGTATTAAGTGTAAAATAAATGCAAAGCCTAGTGTATCAGAAGGAAGACACGATCCTTTAGATCCTTATGAACGTGATCAAGCAAACAGCACTGCTGGTTTTGGCAGACCAGAAGATCACAGAGATGACGAGCGACACGACTTAGATCCTGTGTTAATTTATGCTTTAAAAATTAATGGTAAAATTTGGAAAAAGTATGGAGAAACAGTGACATTTTTTACAAAAGAACGTGCATTATCTGCTAGAAATTCTATACTTGCAAAAAGTCCAGAATTAGAAATTACATTGTTACAAAGAACAAAGGACTGATATGAGATTAAATGAATTCTTAGACAACGATGTTCCTGAAGTAGGGGATATCTTAGAAGTAGAAATAGGTGATGAAGTTGTTGAAACTGTGATCACTGCCATCAGCAACGGGGACTACATCTGCGAAACAGACAATGACACAAGTATGTCTTTATTAGAAGCAGAGTATCATGGACGCAAAGTTCCATTAGGCAAGCCCATGGCCGGTGATGTTAAAAAGTCAAAAGTATATGTTAAAAATCCTAAAACGGGTAAAGTAATTAAAGTAAACTTTGGCGATCCTAACATGCGTATACATAAAAGCAATCCCAAACGTCGTAAGAGTTTTAGAGCTAGACATAACTGTGCCAATCCAGGACCAAGAACTTCCGCAAGATATTGGAGTTGTCGTAAGTGGTAAGTGATTTAAGAAAATATATTCTATTAATAGAATCTAAAGAATCCTCAGGTCAGTTAACCACAGAAAAACTTCCCTACAGTAAAGACGATTTATCTCCTGTGATGAGCAAAGATACTATAAACTATCACTACGAAAAGTTAGCTAAAGGTTATGCTGACAGATATAACAAAGGCGAAGGTGATCCAGATTTCAACTCGGCAGGTAGTTACTTACATAATTTATTTTTCCCACAATTACAAAAACCAAAAAGCAACAACAAACCACAGGGCATTAGCCTAGAACTAATCAATAAAAAATATAAATCATTTGAAAATTTTCAAGAAGAATTTAAAACCACAGCAATGAAAATACAGGGCAGTGGTTGGATTTATATGAGTCGCAGTGGTGATATTAAAACAATTAAAAATCACGAAATTAAAAAAGACATAGCACTATTAATTGACTGGTGGGAACATGCTTGGGCTTTGGATTATCAAAGCGACAAGGCAGGATATTTAAAAAATATTTGGCGAATCATTAATTGGGATATTGTAAATACCAGACTATGAAAACTAGAAGTTTTAGCACATTTGTCGACGATCGCTTTTATTACGACTTTATAGGATTATATAATAGTTGGTTGTATTATGAACACAAGGTTCCTTTGAAAGTTTATATATCAGGAAATTTGTTACCTGAGAGAAAACAAGCCATAGCAAAACATTGCGAGATCATTGAAGATCCTGAAATATTAAAACCTGAAAATAAAAAAAAATATGAATTTAAATTTATTGCATTGATTAATAATATGTCAGATCAAGAAATATTTGTTGACACTGATACTATATTTCTTAGTAACGTTGATCATTTATTTGATTATTTAGATCAAGGAAAAATGGTTGTTGCAGACGAACCTAACGGAAACATAACTCACAGCAATCATGCATACAAAGAACCATGGGCAATAGAACATAAAAGGATAAAGTCTGAATTAGAAAAATATATAGGAAATTCTGCTGAAAATTATACTTCTGATTTTGTTACATCTAATTATAATGTAGGATTACTGGGTCTACGTAAAGATATTCATCGATTCTATTTGGAAAAAACAGTGGAGATTTTGAACAGTGATTTTGATACATTTCCTAATCCTACTTCAAAATTTGAACAATATGTGTTCTCCCTACTAATACAACTTTATAATGTGGATAAAGAAGTACTAGCCCAAAATGCATGGATGAATACTTGGAATTTACACCAAGAACCAAAAAAATTAATAACAGTGGACCATGGCAAATTTGCAGTATACGATTCTATGGGAGTGAAATTAAATTTTTATCATTTCACTGCCGGATTCTATATTAAAGATCAAGACGACAAAAATTTAGAAGTTGCAAAACCCCATATGCTATTTGATCAACTACATCAAATTCGAAAATTTACAAGGGATGAAATAGAATCTGCTTATTATAAACTTGATAATCCATTATTATTACTATTTGAATATTTTTGTAACAAAGGTTTATAAATGAACAACGATATAATTCCAATAACATATTTTCCTGGAACAGGTGGTAATTTTTTATGTCATTTTTTAATAAGTGCCAAATTAAAAAATAAAGAATTGATAAAACTTGGAGATACCGGAAATGCTCATTTTAATGGATTAAAAGATATTCGTTGGAGTAAAGAACGTCTTAATCAAACTGATGCTTTTATCATCAACTTCCTGCCGAATCCAATTAATAAAAATGCATATGCAATCCCTCCCTATTTTTGCTCAGTTCATTTATTTGATGCTAAATTAATCAATGAATCTTTTAAAAGATCTATTAGAATTACCTATGATTTAGATGATGTTGAAGATATTGGAATCATATTCTTTAAAAAATTTTATGAACCTATAATAAATACACGTTCTTCTGAATTAGATCGTTTAGTATATGATAACTCAGGTATATCTACTTTAGAAGAGATAATTTTAGATACTAAAAGAAATGCATCTTGTTTTACTAGAGAAATGAATATGACAAACATATTGTTTATTTCTTGGAAAGAATATTTTCGAGGAAATATAGAAGATTTGATAACAAAATTAAGTTCATTTACAGAAATTAATTCTTTTGATTTTTCAAGGGAATCTTTGATACTTTGGAGAGGAAAAACTCAGCATTGTTTAAATCTATATAGAAAACAATAAAATAATACTAATCTATTAATTTGATTAAATACAAAGATATTAGAAATAAGGTTGTTTTGGAGTACCAAGAAAACAATTTAATATAACAATTTGGAAATAAAATGAAAAGAATTATATCACTATTTTTAATGCTTGTGACTATGCAAGCATTTGCTTGGGAGCAACGTAGTCCATTGCCAGTAGAACAATGTCGAGTCCACAGCCCATATGGATTCGCACAGACACAAAGAACAGCACAGCCTATTTGTAGAGAAGCATATCTAGTTGCTTATGATGCACCGGTTAAGATCCCAGCTTATGTAGCCTATACACTTACTCCTCCTAATGCACTGGGATGCTGGCCAAGAACAAATGCTTTTGTTTCAGACAAAAGTGTACAAGGTGGTGCCAAACCAGATGATTACGCTGGCACAGGCTATGACAAAGGTCATGCTGCTCCAGATGGTGATTTATCATGGAGTGAGATTGTTGAGTACGAAAGTTTCTTAATGACTAATATGTATCCGCAACACGGTAGTTTGAATCGTGGTATATGGAAATTATTAGAAACTAGTGTACGTGGTTGGACAGTACAATTAAATCAACCTTATACAATTTATGTTGGTGCATTCTATGGACAAGGTGATCCTACAATTGGCGCTGGTGTTATTGTTCCGCATGGTTATTATAAAATTGTAATTAATAATACTACTAAGGAAATTGCAGGATGGGCGTTTCCTCACACTAAACCCTATGTTAACTTAGGCAACGATTTAACTAAATTTAGATTACCTATTAGTCAAATTCAAACACAGGCTGGTATACAATATAAGTTTCCTGCAGGTGCTAAAGAGTTAAACCCAGGCAGCGAATGGAAAGTAGATTTTGGTGCATTGACCAATGCAAAACGTGCTAAATGCGGAAAGGCCGATTAAAATGGCGCAAGGTGATACAAAGTTTGTACATAACAAACCCAATGATACAGAATTCAAAAGTGGTGGACTAAGAGACTTTTTCTTATATAGAGACCTTGGTGTAGCAGAAGCTACCAACGGACGAGTACTAGCACATATTACAAAAGCTAATTTACCCCCAGAGAACAGTGGCGGCACAGGTTGGCACTATCATGTTGCCGAATTTCAAATTGTTTATATGCTTAAAGGTTGGGCAAAGTTTATGTACGAAGATAAGGTACATTTAGTGGAAGCTGGAGATTGTGTACAACAACGTCCTGGCATTGTACATTATTTGTACGACTATAGTCCTGACATGGAATATTTAGAAATCGTCATGCCAGTTGACTACGGAAGTATAGGCTGTGAAGGCCCTTGTGATATACCCGATCCTGAACCATGGCCAAAAAAATAAATTTAGTTTATATACATGGTGCTAGTGCTACCAGCGAAAGTTTTAATTTCATTAGAACAAAAGTAGGCAAGGGCATCGATATTAACTATGATAGCCGCAATGGTTTTGAAAACAATTTAAAAGACATTCAAAGGCAATTGGAAGGCATGGAAAATATCTTCTTTATTGCACATAGTTTGGGTGGGGTATATAGTCTGCATTTAGCCAATGCCATGCCCCAACAAGTGTTAGGTGCAGTGACATTAAGCACACCTTATGGTGGTGCTGAAGTAGCAGAGTTTGCCAAATACTTTTTACCATTTAGCAGATTAATGCGTGATATTGGTCCCAGCAGTTGGGCAATGAAGCAGGCAAACAAAATCAAAATACAACACCCTTGGACAAACATTGTAACGGTTAAAGGACAAAGTCCATTTATTCACGAACCCAATGATGGTGTTGTAACTATTGCCAGTCAGAAACATCACGAAGATATGGAACTAGTTGAAGTTGATTATAACCACTATGAAGTTGTGTTAAATGAACAAGTGGTTAAATTTATCAAACAACGAATTAAAAAGATATTGGTTGATTAATCTCTACGCCATTCGGCATAGATTCTATTTTTAGTATCCCACATACATTCGACTAGTCTAAAATTGAACTTATTAGCTAGTCGAACATGTTCTTCTATACTCCATGCATAGAACGGAATCTGTTTACATTCTTCATTGTTGTGATCCTGTAAGCCAGGATTACTGCGCCAATAAATTCTTGCCTGCGGTTTAAGCAGGGAAATTACTTTGGCAATTTGCCGTTCAATATCATTGACATCACCAAAGTTAATACTGCCCAAACAAAATGCTACATCAAATTTAGCGTCTGTGGTGAATTCATCTATGGTACATTTAATGTCAGCAGAATCAAACGCAGGGTCAATGCCCAGTAAATTTGGAATATGTCCTTTAAAAGGATTTGCTCCGCAGCCAATGTCAATGACTGTTTCTCCCTGTTGTACTTTAGAAATTAGAGCTAAACCAGTTCTGTCAAACTGAGTAATATCGCCATTCTTTCTGTGCCATACTTTACTGAAATAATTGTTTAAATATTGTTGATCTACATTCATACGATTATTTATATGACACTACCACAAAGAATCTTTTTTACTGGCGTGCCAGGCAGTCGTTGGAGCGGAATCGCTCAAACGCTGGAATCCATGCCTTACTTTAATACCACTGATAGAACCAGAGAACGTGAATATCTCCATAATGGCTTTACTGGACACAAAGGTGCTTACTTTGGCCGCATGATGGAATTTGAAGCAAAGTTAGAATCTGCTTATATTGATTCTGCATGGGCGGCAAAAAGCGTTGGCACTAAATTAGTTAAAAGTCATGACTGGGCATATAGCTTAGATCAAATTAAATCTACGTTTCCCGATGATTGGATTATGTTAGTATACCGTGACAATTCTGCTAGTTTTAAGTGGTGGAAAGAAGCAGGCGGTTTTAATATTAAATATCCCAGTTATACTGCTTATCAAAATGATGTTATCATGACTCGGGAGATTGAATGGCAAAATAATGCTATTATTCAATTTGCCAAAAGTCAAGGATTGTTTTGGAATAAATTTGACAATGCATGGATTAAAGAACACTTTGACATGGATGTCAACGTGGAACGAACATGGCCTGACATTTTTGTCACAATATTAAAATGAAACGAGATCACGTATTTTATATCAAGTATGCCAGCGCAATAACGATTCTTTGTGCTATGGTATTACATGTTTTAGGCATTACACCATGGAACAGCATTGTTCAAATGATAGGCGCCGCTGGTTGGATATATGTAGGATATAAGTGGAATGAGCGAGCTTTGATCTTGAACTTTCTTCCGCAGTATGCTATAATTATACCAGGACTAGCATATCTTTATTTTAAATAGGAGAAATAATGAAGATTATTAAATTTTTAGCAGTAGCATTACTAACATTTTCAGCTCATGCTTGGGAACCAACTAAACCAGTACAAGTATATATTGGTAATACGCCAGGTGCAGGCAATGAAATGGCATTTAGAAAACTAGCAGAAATTGTACAGAAATCTAATCCAAAGTTTGTTTACGTTGTACAAAACATTCCAGGTGCAGATTCAGTTATTGCTAATAACAAATTCTTAGATGCACCCAACGATGGTTATACCATTAACTTGCCAAGTCATATGAGCAGTTATGTTACTAATGATATTTGGGAAAAGAACATTAAAAAATACAACTACGATAGTTTCATTGACGTATTAACAATGGGTAAAAGCCCGTTAGTATTAGTTGCCAGTGTTAAAAGTGATATTAACACTCCGGAACAATTCATACGTTTGATTCGTAGTGCAACAAGTCCTGTCAATGTAGCTATTGGCGGAGGCGCACATCGCACAGCTTTTGAATACTTAATGTCAAAAGGCAATGGTAACAAGGACATGGTTAAACCTATTAAATTCAATGGTCCATTGCCGGCAGTAACCAGTGTTGCAAGCTATGATGGCAAAGTTGGAACAGAGTTTGGCATTATGCCAATTGCAGTTGCCAAAGCATTAGTAGATGCAGGTAAAGTAAAACCTATTGGATTCACAGGTACACAAAAGATGGCTCAATTCCCCGAAGTTCCATTGTTGAACACAGTAGCACCAGGTATTAATGTATATGCCGCTTGGAGTATTGAATTGCCAGCAGGTACAGACAAGGAAATTGTAGCATGGTATCAACAACAATTTGCGGCCGCAGTTCGCAGTAAAGAGTATAAAGAGTATATGGATGCCAACGTTATATTCTATGCAGAAAATGAATTAACTCCAGCAGGTTTGAAAAAGCATATGGATGAATTACGTGCAACATTTTTACCAGTATTACAGAAAATTGATCTAAGCAAAGAATGAAACAATTCTTAATTATCACCGGGCCGCAGGGCTCGGGTAATCATTTGTTTAGTAAAATATTTGCACTACATAAAGATGTCTACGGTTGGAATCAATTGTTAGACACGTACTGGATTGCACATAAAGATGAGCCATTTGCAACGCATTGGAATAATACTGAATTGCTAAAAACATTTGATTGGACACAGAGTGACTACTATGTAACCAGTATCAGTTGTCCATATCATAATGTCGATGTGCCTGCAATTCCCAATTATCAACAATTTATTACTACTTTGCAAGAATTAAACATAGAAGTAAAAATAGCAATTATTGGCAGAGATCAGAATATACTTAAAAGTCAGCAACAGCGTGTCAGGAATCATGTTTCATTAGATAACTTTCTAATACAATTAGATTATCTTAATACATTAGATCCTATATATCTAAGTCAAGAACTATTATACTTGTATAAAGAACATTATCTTAATAACATTGCAAAGCTGTTAGATTTTCCTGTAAATATCAACGATTCTAGGATTGTAGAAATACTTAAACAAGACGCAAATAGTAAATACATTAACGACATTGCAATTCAAGAATTGGATAAGTTTGTCAGGAAGGTCAGTTTTATAAAATGATTAGTAGCTGGGACACATCAAAAGAAAAAAGTAGTTATCACTTTGACGATCAATTCAAACATGATCCACAATTTGATACTGTAGTAAATTTAGGACAAATCAAGCCCTGTTGGGATTTAGAGCTCAAAGAGATTATTGCCACAGCAAAACCCTCGACATGGCAAACCCGAGGCTATAAAGGTGAGGGTGTAGAAGCTCCTCTTGAAGATCAAATTGCCGAAGCATATGACATGACTCGTGTTGGCATGGATCCTGAAATGACTATTACACATTTAAATTGGGCAATACCTACTGTGTTAAAACAAATTACAGAATTGTTTGCATTAGATGACGTAATGGAACGTATTCACGTACAAATGCCGGGAGAAGTTTGGAATTTGCACTTAGACAAATTACAAAAATGGTGTCCGGAAGATACTAGTAAAATATTACGAATCATGATTCAATTAACAGATTGGCAACCTGGTCAGTTCTGGGAATATGGAAACTATCATCATAACAAATGGCGTGCCGGAGAAGTTACTACATTTGACTGGGAGAATGTTCCGCATGGTACTGCTAATGCTGGACATCATCCCAGAGTAACATTTCAACTAACCGGTGTTAAAACAGATAAAACAATTAAATTTTTAGAAGCACTCGGTCAAGGCGAATATACTTTATAATAAGAACACCTACCTTAGGTTCCGTTGTCGCTAACGGTAAAGGGCACCAGTTGCCCTGGGCGTCAAATAGGCGGCTGCTGCCTAGAATGTAAGTTACGCCAAACTTCATTCAAAGTGAGCATTAATTTAGATTATGAAAACATTAATATTAGTAGCGTTACCAGAAGAATTAGATAAAAACTTAGTAGATGCTCCTGTTGTTTATACGGGGGTAGGCTTGTCAAATGCCGCCATGCATGCCACACTGGCAATAATGCAACATAGACCCAAGTTAGTTATTAACTATGGCAGTGCTGGCAGTTTAAAAGGTATTACTGGACTAAACAGTGTTACTAGTGTTTGCCAGCGTGATGCTGATTGTAGCCCACTGCGGGAACGTGGTTACATGCTGGGTGAAAATTTACTTTACTATCACAGTCAAGAAGTAGGAGTTAGAGTGGGAAGTGGCAATAACTTTGTCACAGATCCAGATGCTTGGACATTAGAGCATTGTGATTTAGTTGACATGGAATTATGGAGTATTGCAAAAGTTTGTAATCATGTTAATATTCCATGGATAAGCCGCAAGTGGGTTAGTGATAATGCTGACGGGGATGCAGGTGCTACATGGGAAGATGCACTACTAGCAGGACAAACAGAATTTGTTAATTGGTTTAATAATCGTTAACATCAACATAATTTACACATACGTTTGATTAGCGCAGGCTAATCCCTATTGAGGCTGTACAGGTTGTGCTGTGCCGCTAGATTCTTAGGTTGTGTACGTCAGGAACTAACGAAAGGTTCTAAAAGATTGCGGCTCTGTGAAACAGATACAACCGCAGATATTTACAATTTCGCTGTATGGGATTGTAAAATCACCGCTGACAGTCAAATCTTGAGTAAGGGGTACAGGTCAACCGCCTCTGTTTTAATTAAATCTCATCAATACAGTATGAAAGCAGAACTCACGAAATGTTTTTATTTTTTGCCGGGCAACGGCAAATTATGACTCGAATCTACGAAATATTTAACCAGTATTAAATTACAATCCAAAACAATAAAAAGCATGAAAAATTACTTCGAATACGAAGTATGAAGAAGTAATGTGCGTAGCACATACTAAAATGCAGTTAATATATGGATAATTGTGACTTATTAATTCCGAATAATTGACAAATAATTAAATTATAATAAATAGTAGTAAGCATATTCACATCTTAGGAGCTATACATGTCTACTATACCAGTTCAAGGCCCACAGGGTTTTCGAGGTCTTGAAGGACCACGCGGTCTAACAGGCGCACCAGGACCAAGAGGACCGCGAGGACTACGTGGTCCCGCAGGTGGCCCTCCTGGTCCCGCAGGACCACAAGGACCAAAAGGTGACACTGGTGAAAATGGTCAAAGTTTTAATAATTTAGGTCCTTGGGCTAACATTGTTTATGTACCATATGATTTTGTTACATATCAAGGTAGCAGTTATGTCTGTAGACAGATGACTCCGTTAAATACATTGCCAACTAATTCAAATTATTGGACTGTATTAGCCTCAAAAGGAGACACTGGCCCACAAGGACCAGCAGGTGGTCCAATTGGACTTTCGGGTGAAACTGGCGCACAAGGACCTAAAGGTGACACTGGTGCTACAGGAGCACAAGGACCTAAAGGTGACACTGGTTTAACAGGAGCACAAGGACCTGCCGGTATACAAGGCATAAAAGGAGATACTGGTCTGCAAGGACCTAAAGGTGACACTGGTGATACAGGAGCACAAGGATCCAATGGTATACAAGGACCTGCCGGTATACAAGGCATAAAAGGAGATACTGGTCTAACAGGACCTGCCGGAGAAAAAGGCGATACTGGTGCTACGGGTCCTGCTGGAATTCAAGGACCTACAGGTAACACTGGTCTACAAGGACCTGCTGGACTGCAAGGTATTCAAGGACCTGCCGGTATTCAAGGACCAAAAGGAGATATTGGTGCTGATGGTATACAAGGACCAAAAGGCGATACTGGTGCTACGGGCGCACAAGGACCTGCCGGTATTCAAGGACCAAAAGGCGATACTGGTGCTACAGGACCTGCCGGTATACAAGGCATAAAAGGCGATACTGGTCTAACAGGACCTGCCGGTATACAAGGACCAAAAGGCGATACTGGTGCTACAGGCGCACAAGGACCTGCCGGTATACAAGGCATAAAAGGCGATACTGGTCTGCAAGGACCAAAAGGCGATACTGGTGCTACAGGTGCTGGTATAACACTTTTAGGTACAGTAGCCACACCTGCAGAATTACCATTAACAAGTAATGCTGTGGGAGATAGTTGGTTGGTATCAAATACTGGACACTTATGGTCTTGGGGTATAGATAATAATTGGCACGATGTAGGTACTATTGTAGGACCACAGGGAAATACTGGTGCTACTGGTGCCACAGGCCCTGCGGGGTCACAAGGCATAAAAGGTGATACTGGAGCCACAGGAGCAAAAGGGGATACTGGAGCCACAGGGGCAACTGGTCCACAAGGACCTGCTGGTATACAAGGACTAAAAGGCGATACTGGTGCTACAGGAGCACAAGGATCTTCTGGGGCAAAAGGCGATACTGGGGCAAAAGGCGATACTGGTGCTACAGGTGACACTGGAGCACAAGGACCTGCTGGTGTAAAAGGCGATACTGGTGCTACAGGAGCACAAGGACCTGTTGGTCCACAAGGACCTATAGGTATTACAGGCACACAAGGTATACAAGGTATACAAGGCATAAAAGGCGATACTGGTGATACTGGTGCTAAAGGCGATACTGGTGCTACAGGCGCACAAGGACCTGCTGGTATACAAGGACCTGCTGGCAACACTGGACCACAAGGCATAAAAGGAGATACTGGTGCTACAGGAGCACAAGGACCTGCTGGGCCACAAGGACCTGCTGGCGCTAAAGGTGATACTGGACAGCAGGGAACTGCTGGTACAACTAATTACAATGAATTAACCGGAACTCCAACCGCACTCAGCGATTTCACCAACGATGTTGGATTTATCAGTGATGTAGATGGTGGTGAAGTAACATTTAGTAGCACAGCATTAGATCTAGGAAGTAGTGGTGTAGATGTTATTGGATTAATAAGATCATCATTAAGTGCTGTTGGTGATTTAAGTTATGATAGTTCCACGGGGGTGTTTAGTTATACTGCTGAACCTGCACAGCAAGGACCAAAAGGTGATACCGGATTACAAGGGCCACAGGGAGAACAAGGACCCAAAGGAAACACAGGTGCAACAGGACCACAAGGTATACAAGGACCTGCCGGTGTTAGTGCTAGTTTAACTGAACCTATTACTCCAAAGAGTGGTTCAACTGGAATAATTGTTCATGATGTCAGTGAATCAACTCTTTTTAATCACACAAGTCTTGCAGGTAATTTTACTTGTAATGTTACTAATTTAAGTTTACCACCTAACAATGCCATTAGTTTAACATTGATATTAAATCAAAATTCAACACCATATATGCCAACAGCATTTCAAATCAATGGAGTATCACAAACAATATATTGGTTGAATGGTGTTGTGCCAACAGGAACTGCAACTAAGATTAATGTTGTTAATTTTAGTATATTCAATAATTCAGGAAATTATACAATTCTTGGATCAATGAACACATATAGCAATTAATAAATCTAACTAATATGTCATTATTTTCAAAATTTTCTAGTATTAACAGCATTCAATCAAGGGATGTAGTACAACCATCGCCAACTTTGGAACCAACGATACCTACTCCAAGTCCTACTCCAACACCTACTCCAAGTCCTACTCCAAGTCCTACACCAACACCTACTCCAAGTCCTACTCCAACACCTACTCCAAGTCCAACTCCAACACCTGCTCCGACACCAACACCTACACCAACTCCGACACTAACACCTACTCCTGCTCCAACACCACAACCAACACCAACTCCGACACTAACACCTACTCCTGCTCCAACACCACAACCAACACCACAACCAACACCACAACTAACGCCAGAGCCAACTCCTACGCCAACACCTAATTGTCCAGCAAGGGGAACTGTAATTAGTAGAGGTTCGGGTGGTATTGAAGGAGAATGTATAGATGGATTCCAAGAAGTTAGAATTGACACGACGTATGCAGACGGGGAATGTGGTGAATATGAAGAAAGCACCTACGAAACAAGACCATGTACTCCTGATCCAACTCCGACACCTGAACCAACTCCAACACCTGAACCAACGCCAACTGACGACCCAACGCCATATCCAACTGACGAACCAACACCGACGCCATACTTTGATAATCCTTTAGATATTGATAATATTGAAGAAATTCTTATTTCTGCCACAACCGAAGAAGAGAGAAATGCTATAAAAGAAGCACTTGATTTAGCCAATATTACTGCGATCAGAGAGTTAGTTAACAGAATATATGTATTTGACGAAAACTCAAATATAGATTTTTTAGCTTCTGCACAAAATGTAAATGCATTGTTCACTGAATTTGGAGAGCAGAATTTTTTCCAAACACTTATAGATATTTTAAGAGAAGCATTAGCTGAAGCAGAAGGGGTTATTTTATCAGACGAGTT
>Ga0209088_10000139_pt1 | contig 53745 bp, 41 predicted proteins | sample S_140625_EF_Meta_FD_187324 | JGI IMG/M metagenome (GOLD analysis project Ga0209088, IMG submission 187324) | Freshwater microbial communities from Lake Simoncouche, Canada to study carbon cycling - S_140625_EF_MetaG (SPAdes) (version 2) | ecosystem: Environmental > Aquatic > Freshwater > Lake ... | reverse complement strand
GAACCCGGATGACCGACCTGTTCCCATTGTATGTAAGTGGCAAGTACGGCTTCAATTTATTTTCATGCGTGTGCACGAAGTACGGCAACGGGGTCACGTCTTGCGCATTCCAATACCATCCGATGTAGACCGCGCGAGGGGCCTGCTGCGCCAATGCGCGCGCCGGATTGGGAATGTGAAAGTTGTCCCCCAAAAACACGATGCAGTTATCATTCAAGTCCGAAATGCTGCGCGCAACTCGAACCCGGTATCCCATGCGTGTAAATGCGAAGCACGCTTCAATGCACGCATACATAAACCCCAAGTGCATGCCAATCTCGGGGCAATTCAACAGCATAACATCGCGCATGTCCAATATATTAATGCATTAAATGTATTAATTCATTAATTACGAATTATGAAACACACACACACACACACACACACACACACACACACACACACACATACACCCACACACATGGATGGGGCTCTAAACACTCCACGATGCGTAATCGGTGCTGTAATTCCGGCCCGCAAATGAGACCGCCGGGTCTTGTGGCGGAGGCTTTTCAATGACCACGGGTTGATAGCACAGCTCGGGCGGTTTCAATATGAATGCGCCCTTATTTTCGTCAAACGCCTGCGTGTAGATTTCCAAGTTGACATCCTTTAACTGCGGCATCATGCCAACAAACTGGCAGCCGAATGCCTTCGCAACATTGAAGTTGATGTTTTCTTTGAACGGATGGTCGGGAAACACGATGCTCATGAACTTCTTGTTGTGGTCGATTAGTGTGTCCATGTCCGGCGTGTTTTTCACCCCCATTTCGTACTGCAGCTGGTGCAAAAACGGGGAATTCGTGCCAATGTTTATGATTTGGTGCAGCGATTTGTTGTCGGTGCACAGCGGATTGGACAGGTCAGCCATGATGACGACCTTGCCCATTAAATCGGACATCGGCTGCTGGCCTAAATTGTTTCCTCCGTACTCGTAATTGTAATCCACGCCCAACAGTTTGTTTAGTCCGCCGTGCCCCTGTCCAAAATTGTTCTGAATTGCGTTGACGATGCATTCGGTGCAGCTGGCGCCCTCTATGATGCCTTCATTGCTGCTTTTAAGTCGCAAATTGATGAACAGCGGGTCATTCTTGTTGGGCGGCGTGGTGAAGGCATACGTTTTTATGCAGTCGCACACGTCTTGGAACGGCAGTGAATTGTACGTTTCCTTGTAATAATTGCTGTTGTTCGTGGATGCAGCCACCACTGGAACCCCGCCCTCGCTGTAAATTTCAAAATCCAGGCATCGGTATCCCTGGTTAATTGCGTATTTAAGTGCACTTATATCGACCCGGCTGTTTTTCCACTCGCCTAAACAACAGCAATTCAGCGCGGTTTTAACGTAGAAGTTGCGCAAAGGCTGCTGCGTGATGTCCCCTATGTCCACGGCCGTTCCATTGATGTTCTTAATGCTTTTGCCATTCACGAATGGGTTCATTAACCGATTTGCGACACCTGGGTTCACGGTGCCCCCCTCAAATGTGTTCACCAAAAACCATATGAAAATGCATATCACCAACACAAATGTGAACCACAAAAAGGCCAACAATGGGTCATCTTGTATGAGTTGCTTTGCACCGGCCAGGGCATCCATTGCCTTTTTGGCGGCATTGGATGCGGCATTGGACACGGCACTAGAAACCTGTTCTCCACCTCCACCTCCACCCCCTTCGGATTCCAACGGGTTCAGCGATTCTGTCAAGTTTGGCGCCGCCGACATTAATTCAAATGCAGTGATTTAAATATAAATATAAATAATGAATTACTATAAATAACTGATATTACATTATCACAATAAAATAATAACATCAATATACAATAATATCCCATCGCTTGCTTAAAAAATGACGGGCGGACTATTGAACATTGTGTCATACGGCAATCAAAACATCATTCTAAATTCCAACCCGAAAAAGTCGTTTTTCAAAACCACCTATGCCAAATACACCAATTTCGGCATGCAAAAGTTTAGAATTGATTTCAACGGGTTGCGCAATCTGCGCATGAGCGAGGAATCGCGGTTCACGTTCACCGTCCCCCGCTACGCCGAGCTGCTCATGGACACCTACCTCGTGGTGACGCTGCCCACCATTTGGAGCCCGATTTATCCGCCCCTGTCGTGCGGCGACGCCTGGCGCCCCTACGAGTTCCGCTGGATTGAAAACCTCGGCACCCAAATGATAAAGGAGGTGGTGTTCTCCGTGGGCGGCCAAGTTCTGCAGCGCATGACGGGCAAGTATCTGCTGGCGCAGGTGCAGCGCGACCTGAACGGCACCAAGCGCTTCCTCTACGACACCATGACCGGCAGCACTGCCGAATTCAACGACCCCGCCAACTTTTCTGGGCGCAAGAGCACGTACCCCAACGTGTATTACAACACGAGCCAGCAGGGTCCGGAGCCCTCCATTCGCGGTCGCAAGCTGTACATCCCGTTGAATGCGTGGTTCTGCAACAACAGCCGCACCGCATTCCCGCTGGTGGCGCTGCAATACAACGAGCTGCAGATTGACGTGGTCATGCGCCCCGTGCGCGAACTGTTTGTCACGCGCGACATCAATTACACTCCTCCCGGCCTTACCATTAGCTCCAGCACGCCGATAACGCCCGCCGAGGTCGCCCAAGCGCCCTTCATTCAGCCCAACTTCAACGAGCCGGAGTATCAATTTTACCGGTTCTTGCAGCCGCCTCCCGCCATCGACATTACTACGTCCGATGTGTATCTCGACAAGCGCACGGACTGGAACGCCGATGTGCACCTGCTGTCCACGTATTGCTTTCTGTCGGCCGAGGAGTCGCGCGTGTTTGCGTCCCAGGAACAGAAGTACCTGCTTAAGGAGGCGTATGAGTGGGATTTCAAGAACATCACGGGCAGCCACCGCGTGGAACTGCAGAACACGATGGGCATGGTGGCGACGTGGATGTTCCTGTTTCAGCGCAGCGACATCAACCTGCGCAACCAGTGGAGCAACTACACGAACTGGCCTTACACGAATGTGATTCCCGACGACGTGACGCCGGCGCCCGACACTGGGACCTACCTCAATGCATGCGACATCATCACGCAGACGGTACTTGATTTGTATTATTATAAAAATTTTAGTATCACCCCCCATAATGCAACTATTGTTGTGTTAGCAACGGATTTGGGTCAGTTTAAATTGGGTCAAAGCATAACCATAACATATGATGCAACTAATACCATAACAGGCACAATCGTAAATATAATTGGAACCAAAATTTCATTCACAGTTACCGGTGTTGCCACCACCAATGTGCCAATAACCATTTATGATAACACCACATTAACACCTCCACTACCAATAACCCCTTGGGGCAATTTGACATCTAATTTCTTTTTATTAAACACGCCTTCATTCCCTCAACTCCCCTATAGTTTCAGCAACAAGAATTACATTGTGCAAAGTGCAACATGTGGATTTCAACTTGTATCGACCCCTCCTGCTTCTGTTTCATTTCAGCTGTTTGACAATACATCTCAAACAACATACATTTCTCCAGATGTTTTTACACTGAGTCCTCCATTTTTAACGACAAATGTATTCACTTATTCATTTCGTGATTGTTTTATTGAAATGAATGATGAATTCACATTGCAATTTAATTCAGATCAACAAATCAAGTGGATTGCGGTGTTGATATCACCTGGTTCAAGCGTCAAATATTATGGAATTTTGACAGGGTATCCAGTATCGTATTCTTCGGGCACTGTAACCATTAACAGCGGGATTTTACCCAATGAAATCGGCCCCGGCGTGGAGCCCAACGGCACGCCATCTGGACTTTACATCACGCAGAACTACAACACGGAGAACCAGCGCGAGATTCTGCAGCAGCTCGGCATTCTGCTGAACGGCGCGTACCGCGAAAACATGCTGGAATCGGGCGTGTACAACTACGTCGAAAAATACATCCGAACCATGGGTTCCGCGCCGTTCGGGCTCTACGTGTACAACTTCGGACTGAATGCAAGCAACGCCGAGTATCAGCCCAGCGGCGCCATCAACCTGAGCAAGTTCTCCACCATTGAGCTGGAATTCAGCACTTATGTGCCGCCGCTGGACCCGAGCGCCAACTTTTACACGATTTGCGACCCGGAAACGGGCATCCCCGTGGGAGTCAACAAGCCGCAGTGGCGCATTTACGATTACAACTACGACCTCACGGTGCTGGAGGAGAGGTACAACGTACTGACGTTCATCGGCGGCAACTGCGCGCTCATGTATGCACGATAAATGGACCCCCACGCCATGCAACATGGACCATGCAACATGGACCATGCAACATAGAACATGGAACACAGAACACATGGATTTAGCAAGTCGCCCCAAATTCGGAAAACGGGGGTTTATGATAATATTATAATAATTTAGTATTATAATACTATTCGCGACACACGACGACGTTATAATGAATCTTAAAAACATCAAACACGCCAAAGGAACCGGCGCAAAGACCGACGTTCCGGAGCAATGGACCATCAAACCATTCCAGGATTATTTCATAACAGTTCTCAAAATATTCGTGGCATTCATCATATTGTGTTGGACCACCACCTGCAATTTTTTGAATGCATTGAACATTGTCCCCAGCACGGACTATCCGACGAACATTTCAAAGGACGAACAGAACAACAAATACTGCTACGGGGGCAAATGCATGGTCGCCAATCAGAATGCAAATGACTCGGCCGCGCTGAGTCAGAAGACGATTGGATGGATGATAAAGTGGTGGTGGCAGGCCACTCAGCTGGCGGGATACAAAGCAGGAGGCTGGATGTTGAACTGGTACTTCACAAAAACAGGGGGGTATGCGAAACCCATGGCAAAAGATGACAGCGACTCCCTGATGTCCTTCATTAAGTGGTTGCTGTTCGGAGCGTTCACGCAATTTTCGCTGTTGCTCATGTTCTTCCTTTCATTTCTGATATCCATTCCGGGGTACGTTCAAGGGTTGTTCTCGTTCTCAACCTACACCAGCTTGATACCCAACGCCGTGTTTAGATGGGGTTGGAGTTTCTTGCTGTTTTTGTTGTATTCATTGGTCACGTTCTGGTTGGGCTGGGTTTCGTTTTTCCCCGTCGTGTATGAATGCATTCATTTGTTGTATCTGTTTTTCATTAAACCGATAAATGACAATGCGGACGACTTCAAGAATGAATTCATGAATCGAATGAAGTATCTTATCACGGGATTTGTCATCATGGCAGTCATCGTTGCATTTGTTCAATTGCCGTCCGCAGCGGCCTGGGCCATCATGGGAACCGTGATTTTAGTGTCGTTGTTTCTGAAAAAAAAAAGCAGTGCTGACGCGAATGCTGACGCGGACTAATGCACTAATGCAATAATGCAATAAATCATAATAAAACCATGTCATGTCATATATGCATCATTCATCCAATGCAAAACCCAGACCAAACTTCGTTCATTCATCCGATGGTGAGCGTGTGCACCCCGACATTCAACCGTCGCCCGTTCATCCCCGCCATGCTGGAGTGTTTCAACCATCAAACCTACCCCCGCGACCGCATGGAATGGGTCATCATTGATGACGGAACCGACCCCATTGAAGACCTCGTGTCTCAGCATCCTTGCGTTCGCTACTTCAAACACGCCGATAAACTGTCTCTCGGAAAAAAACGCAACATGATGCATGAACGGGCGCAGGGCGAAATCATCGTCTACATGGACGACGACGACTACTATCCGCCGGAGCGCGTCTCGCACGCGGTGGAAACCCTGTTGCACCACCGGAAAAATCGAACCGGGGTAAAGCTCGTGGGCAGCAGCGAAATGTACATTTACTTCAAGGGTTCCAGCCACCAAAGCCAAGGCCAAGGCGAATGCCAAGGCGAAGGCCAAATGGTGCAGTTTGGCCCATACGGACCGAACCACGCCACCGCCGCCACATTCGCGTTCTGGAAGACCCTGTTAAAAGCCATGAATCTGGCGTACGAAGAGGATGCGTGCCTGGCCGAAGAGCGCGCATTTTTGCGCGGGTACACCGTTCCCATGGCGCAGCTGGACCCCATGAAAGTCATTCTCGTGTTTTCGCACGAGCACAACACGTTTGACAAGCGCATGCTGCTTAAAAACATGGGACGCGACGCCAACATGCGGGTCAGCCCCAAAACGGTGTCGGATTTCATAAAGGAGCCCGCGCTGCTGCGCTTTTACACGAAGGAAGTGGATGCTGCACTGAAATCATATGAACCAGGACACCCCTCCATGAAACCCGACGTGCTGCAACAAATCAATGAAAAAATGCAGAAACAGCAACAGATGCAACAGCAGCAGCAGCAGCAACACAAGCTGCAACAACAACAGCACCAGGACGCCATCATGAAAACGGTGATCACGTTCAAGGCGCCGAATGCAGAAACCCGCGAAATGACCGTGCAAGAATTGATACAAACAGTGCAATCGCAGGCCGAGAAGCTGGAGAAAATGCGAGAGATGTGCAACAAAAAAATGCGCGAGAATTCGGAACTGCTTGCCACCATCCAGGACCGCGACGAAGTCATCGCCGCGCATCTGGAAACCATTGAGCGCCAGGCCGCGCTGCTGGACCACCAATGCACCCCGGAATAAGTGGCGTTAATCCGCGTCTCCTCCTCCATCGTCTTCGCCTCCATCCTCGTGCAAAACTTCGCTGGGATACGTGCATTTGTCCAAATAGCGCTGCATGCGCTGAATGTCCAGCTTGGTGATTTCAAACTCTTCTATGATTTGGTCAATCCGCGCATCGGCCTTATTCGCTGCATCATCCTTGTGGCTGTTTTCATTTTTAAACAAATTCAAGAAAAATGCAAACAAATCTTTTTTATCCATCCCGAATTTCTGACACATCATTTGAATGAACAACGAGTTGTTGTATTCGGTGCTGTATTTGGTCAGCACCTTGGTGAATCGCACCTCGGACGGGTTAAATTTGGGGCGCGTGTCAAACCGTTCGTGATACAATTTATTGTTGTAGAAGGTTTTGATGAGCGAGCTCATTTCGTTGAACTGCCAAATCTGTTTTTGAAACGTGATGCGGTCAATGTAGTCGGCCAGACAGATGTTGTCCAGCGCTTCCTTGTAGAATTGGAAGGCCTCCATGGGCGCCTGTTTTGCCAGCACGTCCACCACGTTTTCGTGCCACAGCAGGCCCACAATGGTGCGGTCGGTTTCATTCATGAGCGCCAAATGCTCCGTCAATTTGCACGGCGCGTTCATCAGTTTTTTGACAATGGTCTTGCTGTCCTCGTTGTTGGTTTTCGGCTGAAAAATGGTTTGAATCAGCGAATTGTTGTAGCTGTCGGAAGCGGTGCCATTGTTGGCATTGTTGAATATGCTGCCAATGGTTGCAATTTTGCGAAGGTCGCCCTGTATGAAGCGCGCAACATTCTTGTGCAGCGTGGGGTCGCACGAGCGCAGCGTGGACTTCAGTATGACGCCGACCTGTTCCAGCGTGGGTGTTTTGAGCTCAAACGACACGCACACCTTCATCAATTCGCGGATTTTCTTGTCGACGTGGTAGTTGCCAATGCAGATGATTGGGTTCATGGTCACGTCCTCCAGCCGCTGCTTCTTCGTCTTTTTGGGGCGCATGAGTTTAATCAACGCGTTGATGCCGCCCTTGTCGCCGTTGTTCATGCCGTCTATCTCGTCCATGACAATGGCAATGCGCTTCGGCTTGCGCTGGAACATGGAAAGCACGCTGTGCTCGCTCATGTTGTGATTGGTTATGAGGTCAATGATGGACTTGTTGCGTATGTCGCCCGCATCGTATTTCACCATGTCGTAATTCAGGGCCTTGAGCAGCTGCACTATGAATTCCGTTTTGCCGACGCCGGGATTCCCGTACACGTAAATGCCGCGACGAATTGTTAAATCGCCCTTTTTAGCCTGGAATGCATCCAGCGCTGCGGCAATGCTGGCTGCAATGCAGTCGCGGTCCAGCACCTCGTTGTAATTTATGGCGACGGGCTTATTAACAACGGGCCTAACCAGTTCATTTGTTTGTTCCATCGTTGTTGTTGTTGTGGCAATCGTTGATTTGGGTTTTACGGGTTTTGATTGAATCATATTAATTAAGCACACGCACAATAACACACCAATAAATTACATGATAAAGAGTCTTTGTGTTTAATATTGAATTACATGGAATCAATTAATAGCAATCCAAATAGCAATCCAAATAAAATAAAAACATATTGTATATTTGTTTTTATTTGAGTTTTTTGAGTATTTGAAATGGACCCCAATCAAGGTTCCAGTTCCGGTGGGCTGAATTTTCAGCGCATTGTGATCATCATTGCCATCATCATGCTCATCGCGGCAATGGTGTTCATCGGGTATGCTCTCTACAAACAGTCCAGCGACATCGCATGGCCCCCTGAAACACCGCAATGCCCGGATTATTGGACATATGACGCCACAAAAAAAGTGTGCACAAACCCGAACAAGATATCAAACTGTGAATACAACGGCATACCTGCAGGCACTCAAGGAATGCCAACCTGCCCGCCGCAATGAATGATGGAGAATTGAATTGGCGGGGGTTTCAATATAAATAAAATAATTATATGTATATAATTCAATAACTTACATACATAACACGTTCACAAGGAAATGCAGCACCAACAAATCAGCGGTTCCACATACTCATCCAAACCCTCCACAAATGCACAACAACACGGACATAATGCGCCGAATGCACGCAAACACATTCGGTCCAATGGTCGCATTGACATTTTAGGCCCAACGGTTGAGCAGCAGTTCGCCATGTACGACAAAATCCCGAATTCTAGCACATGCTCCTCGTTTCGGGATGCCATGATCGGCAACTGGGAAAACACGCCACTCAGCGACGCTTTTTTTAGCACGGGCAACATGCAAATCGTGCAGAACGGGCTGCGCAACGGCGTCCACGCCATGTCCAAGGGCGCATACTTAATCGCCCCCCAGGACTGCGACAACCTGAAAATGATCATGCGCAGCGTGTTTCTGCAGAGCGCCATGAATTTAGCAACCGACATCCCTGGTCAAATCGCCGCGCTCAACAAGATTGTGGTGGACATGTATGTGCCTAAGCTGTACAACGAAGCGCGCGCCTACATTCAATACAAGCGCGATGCCAGTACCATGTACACGCCAATTGACCGTCCCATCTATTCAGCCGAAAATGACAAGACGCTGGAACTTCAGCCGTGGTTCTAAATCGTCAGAAAACCTACGGTTTTCCGAACCTTTCCCTTATCGGGGAACTACGTGCCAAGCACACAACGGCTCGGCACGACGAGACGTGCCTTGGCGAGACGTGCCTTTGCGCCCCGCACCCCTCCTTATCGGGAACTACGTGCCTTTGCTTCGCGTATGACCCACGACCCCATTTCTAATTTAGCACGTTGAACAAATAATACATGAGACATCCTATGCTAAAGTCGGCGACGAAAATGCTTATCAAATGATACAGACGCCCATAATGCTCATGCAGTCCCTCTTTCGCGGGATTCTTCGAGTTCCATTCGAGTTTCAATTCTTCAATGATTTCATACAGCGTGAATGCAGCCACCACAATTAACGCATCCTTCAATGCAATCAGCATCAAATGATGCAATGGTTTCATTTCTTGTTCCTTATTTTTATTTTAATATATGTGTCGAAAAAAATAAGAACCATCACATTGGCACAAACTCAATGTCAAATTGATTAATTCTATGCAATTCATAATTATTTTGACACATCTTGTTGATTATTTGATTTTTAAAATCTTCTCTGTATCCATATTCAATCGTCATAAATAAAAATTTATATTTATCAAACCTTATTCCTTCTAAACATGCAAGTTCTGCACCTTCTATGTCAATTGAACAATAATCGATTGTATTTGGCGCATTGGCTTCATCTAAAACATCTGTCAATGTCTTTGTTTTTTGTTTAATTATTTTGCTCTGAATGAATTGTTCTGTGAAATAATCATGATTTATTGCATTGATTTCGTCATTTGAAATTCTAGAAAGCATGTCATTTCCTTCAACTATTTCCTTGTTCAATGCCATTTCAAACCGCAATTCTAAATCCGATTGGCTGTAAATCAATTGATTTACATTTATGGATTTTGGCCGATTCACGCACAATTTCTGATGCAGCTCCTCATTTGCTTCAATGCATATTCCGGTCCAATTTAAATTTTTTTCCAAATAATATGTGTTTGATAATTTTATGCCATCGTGTGCACCCACGTCAACATAATAGCCATTTGTTTTATAGTCAATTATGTTTTTAACGTAATATTCATCTTGTCCTATCTGCGAATAAAACATGTTTGTTTGGGTCATTTATATCAAACAATATATTAAAAAATTGAATTACTTTGCACGGTGCATTCCATCTTTGCATCATCCATTATCCATCTGTCATCAATCATGCCATCGGAACGTGAAACCCTGTTCAAGAAATCCGCTCTTCGCAACGACGAGTTCGAGAGATATTTGAGTTCATCCGAACCTGCATCACTGGGCCACAATAAGAGCAGCATTGTCATTGACAGCACGCGCGGCTACGTCATTCCGCTGCCCCTCTCCTATTTTGTCGCGGATAAAGCCAATGTCCTAGGATGCCGTCGGAACAAAGGCAAAGCCGATGCCATGCCGTTCGAAAGTTTCCGATTCATCAGCGTGCAACACCGCGGAGGCAATGCACACTCACTCGTCCTCATCAAGAGCCGCGCAATTCGGTCCAATCCGCACCACATTGCGATATTTGAGTCCAACGGGCGAAACAAGTTCTGCGGCATTCGCATTCTGGACGACCACAGCGGCTCTCTGAAAAACGTGACCAAGGCCTACACCTCCATCTCCCCCGAATACAACATCAACTACGGGTCGGACAAATGCAATCCTGGGTATTGCGGCATTTACAGCATCATCTGCGTGGTCGCATTTCGGCATTACCGCAGCAAGACCGGCACCCTCTGGCTGACCAAATGGATGAAACTTATGGCGCACATGAGCCAATGCATCGACCGCAACTCGGGCTGCCTCGGCGTGGAACTCGCCGCTCGTGTCCAGGAAATCATAGCCAATTCGGCGCCGGGTTGCGCTGAGCGCGAAATCGCGGACGAGATTCGGGCGTGCATCGCCGTGAAACATGACAGCATTCTTTCATTTGTTCTTTGAATCATTCTTTGAACATGCAATTCGAGAGAAATTCAATAAATAAATCAACACTCAACAAATAAATAAACCATTGCTCTTCGCCTAATCCTAAACCCCAATAAAAAACATTTTTTTATCACATTTATTACATTTTCTCTCAAATTCAAAACAACCAAACCCAAATCAAACACAACTAACACAATCAAACCCAATGCAGCCGCTCATGCCTTTTTGGCTTTGACAATCTTCTTTGCGCCAGCCTTTGCTGGAGCAGTTGATGCAGCAGCAGTGAGTTCGCTGACGCGCTTCTCTTCCTGTCTGACGTATTCGGCACGCAACTCTGCCAAATCGGCCAGCCAAAGCTGCTCAATGCTGGTGCATTCCAATGTGGAATGCTGTGCCTCCTTCTGCCCCTTTTCTTTCAACAGCCGTTGCACGTTCTCCTCGCTCACGCTGTCCATCGGCAGCTTCAGCAAATACTTGTAATCCCCTTCACTTCGGTCGCCCTGGCTTATGGCGTCATAGCCCTTGGACTGCAGCATGGCCACCAGCTCTTCACCGCGCTTTCGCCTCAAGTCAATGCTGCCGTCCAGTAATTCCTGGATGTAGCGCGCTTTATTGCTCAGGATGCGGAGTTCCGCTGCCATAGCCGCCAGCTGGTGCGCCTTGCGCTTCTCATACAGGGACAATCGCGTCCCATAATACTCGCGCACAATGTCATGCACGTTGCTGAACTTCTTCAACTGGTCCTTGCTGTCAAACAGGTGCATGTTGCTCGTGGATTCAGTGGTATACAGCTTCAGCAGCTTTTCAACCGCGGTGCAGCACCCGTGGTCAACAACCGCAGAAAGTGCGCCAAAGTCCGCCGTAGCCGGAAACATGATAGTGAAATCCACCACCGTGTCCGTGCTCATGTCAACGTAGTCTTTAATCGAGTTGGCCTCAATCAGCGATTCCAAGTGCTTCTTGAAATCCTCCGTCCAATGGCCAACCGGGAGTTCGGTCACGCGCACTTGCTTCTTGTCAGCGTCCACGCTGTGCAGCCCTTTAACCAGGAATTTGCTTGCCGTGGTCGAAGGAATCGCAGTAATGCTGCCTTTGAACCCGCGGTAATACGGCTCGATTGCACCCCACTCCGCCTCGGGCTTTTTTAGAAGCATGGCTTTCACATAGTCAATCACCTGCAGAGGGTTGTGGCACATGATGTCCGTGCTGAACCCGGTGCCGATGCCTTTCGTGCCGTTGATGAGCACCATCGGCACAACTGGCGCGTAAAATGTGGGCTCCACCAGCTGGCCGTCGTCGTCCAGATACTCCAAGACGGCATCGTCTTCCGCGCGATAAATCAGTCGGGTGATTGCATTGAGCTGCGTAAAGATGTATCTTTCACTAGCAGAATCTTTCCCTCCGCATAACCGAGTCCCATACTGACCATTGGGCTCAAACAAGTTGATGTTGTTGCTGCCGACGAAGTTCTGCGCCATGCCGATGATGGCCGCATTCAGGCTCGCCTCGCCGTGGTGATAGCCCGAGTGTTCCGACACGTAGCCGCTGAACTGTGCCACCTTGATTTCCGTCTTGAGTCCGCCCTTCTTGAACGCCGCAAACAGGATTTTGCGCAGCGAGATTTTCAGGCCGTCCATGCCGTTCGCAATGGAGCGCTGGTTGTCGTACACCGAGAAGTGCTTCATCTCGCGCGTCATGAAATCCTCATATGACACGTGCGCGTGGCTAGTGTCCAGATGGTCAGCGCGATTGTAGGTGGAAAGCCACTCCTTGCGGTCATCGGCGCGTTTCTTGTTGAACACGAGGTCAATTGCATTGTCGCTCTGTTCGCCCGTGTGCGCAAAATCCACGATTTTCTTGTGCTCGAAATATTCCTTGAACTCGCGTCCCGTGCTGGTTCCCAAACCCTTGTAGTATTTGATGTTCCAAGTTGCGACATCTATTGCAGTCGCTCCGCTTGCACCAGCCCCGCTTGCAGTCGCTCCGCTTGCAGTCGCTCCACCGCTTTTCCATGCCTCAAACTCGCCCTCGTTATAAAACACGCGCTCTTGTTGTCCCTTGCGCGCCTTCAAAATCGGCGTGTTCATGAACCCGATGAATCCCGGGATGTGCGTTAATGTGGGCCACTCGCTCTGAAACAGGTTGATGCCGAGGCCCTTGATGTGCGACCCGTCCAAATCCTGGTCCGTCATGAACAGCACTTTGCCGTATCGCAGCCGCTTGACCACGTCTTCCGCCGTGTATTCGCGCCCGTTCTCCAGACCCAGGATGCGCTTGATTTCCGCGATTTCCGTGTTTTCTGCAATGCGCTTGACCGCCTCGCCGCGCACGTTCATGAACTTGCCCTTGACCGGATACACGCCAATGGTGTTGCGGTCCTCCTTGCTCAGGCCGGACACAATGCCCGCCTTGGCCGAATCTCCTTCGCAAAAGATGATGGTGCACTGTCCCGACTTCTCCGTCCCCGCAAAATTGGCGTCAATCAGTTTGGGAATGCCGCGAATGGTGCGCGTCTTTGCGCCGTCCGTCTTCTTCGCCGCCTTCGCTTCCTTCACTTCCGTCAAAGCGCAGGCCGCATCCATGACACCCATCTTCGCCACCTTCTCCACGAACTCGTCACTCACGGTGCAGGCCGACCCGAAATTCGCGCTCGTTGTCGTCAGCTCGTCCTTCGTCTGGCTGGAAAACGCGGGATTCTCCACATCGCAGCGCAAGAACAGGGTCAGCTGCTCCTTGATTGTCGCTGGCTTCACGTCCACCTTCTTCTTGGTCTTGATGTACGCCGCCAACTTGCGCAGGAGCTGACCCATCACGTATTCCACATGCTTGCCGCCCTTGGACGTGCAAATGCCGTTCACGAATGAGACGTGCGCAAACTCGTCCGTGTTTGTCAGGCACACGGCGTATTCCCAGCGCTCCGAGGGCGCCTCATACACGCGCTTGACCTCGGGGCGAATGTAGAGGCCGATGTACTGCTTGAAATCTTTCACTGGCACGACGCTGCCGTTGTACTTCACGCGAATGCTGCGGTCCGTGACGGCGGCAATGTCATACACGCGCTTCGTGAATAGCGCCGTCATGTCAGGGGTCAGCCCTGCAATGCAGAGGCGCGCGTAATCGGGGCGGAACGAGATGCGCGTGTAAGGCTTTTTGCTGGAGCATTTGGTGATTTTTGGCGGGCAAATCTCGGTCAGATTCGCCTTGAATTCTTGAGTGTATTTGAGACCGCGCACGTGGTCCACGGTTTCCACCGACCCCCAGGTGGACCACACGAGCACGAGCTTGAAACCGAAGCCGTTCTTCCCGCCGACGATTTTCTCCTTCTTGTCCTCGGCGTAATTGGTGGAGGTGCGCAAGTGCCCGAAAATCATCTCGGGAATCCACATCTTGTGCTCGGGGTGCTGCGCGATGTCAATGCCGTTGCCGTCGTTGGTCATGGTGATTGTTCCGGTCGCGGCATCCACCTCTACTTCAATGGACGTCACGGGGAGCGCATTGGGCTTGCCGTCCTTGATTGCCTGCGCCTGACGGATGACGTGGTCGCGCATATTGACGAGACCCTCGTCCACCAACTTGTAGAGCGCGGGGATGTGCGTGAACGTCGCTAGACCGATGTTTACACCTTCTGCTCCGGCGCTTCCAGTCGCTCCTAAGGCAGTGTATTCGGTGCACTCGGTCAGCTGAATGGAGCCAATGTACGTGTCGGGCTTCTTGAGAATGTGCTCCAAGTCCGTCATTTTCTGATACTTGCTGGACAAGTCGGTTGCTGCTGCTGCCATTGTATTGTTTGGTCTGATTGTCTGATTGTCTGATTGTCTTTATGAAATAAAGGGATGCATAACATTCATTTATTCGCTTTAAATTGCTTCAATTTTTTATTTTATTTGGATTATTGATTTTTGATTTTGACATGTGTTCAATGCCTCCTGCTCTTCCTGTGGCTCCTCTTCTTGTGGCTCCTCTTCTTGTGGCTCTTCTTTCTATGGCTTCTCTTCTTTCCCCCACTCAACCCCAACCCATGAGGACCATATGTACCAAATTGTGTGGCAGTGGTTTCGTCAAACTCATACCTGCCATTCCTCACTCTTAATGGGAAATAAACCCAATCTGGAACACGTGAGGTATCCGCGCCTTCCAATACACTTGCTGGGAATGAGAATCCTTTCGGTACATTGCTCGCATATGCTTCTGCTTGATGTTGCACACGCTTCTCAACATCCGCACTACATGTGGCCAGGGCATATGGTAAATCACCACGGCCAATGGAATTTAAATATGCATAACGTTTCATAGAATGTTTTTCGGCCATTGCATCATCTTGAGTAAATTCGATGTGGGTTGAATTGCCATGACGGTGTGACCGTTGATAGTCTCGCATATTGGCCAGTACAGCAAAATCCCTAAGCGCTGCGTCGCGTTCTCCAGCGGGACCACGTGACATTGCAAATATTGTAGTTATTTTATGTTATATCATATAAATACAAAAAAAAATAAATGTCAGGCTATAATTATTATTCCCTATTTAAATGTCGGTGCTATCAGCCGATTAACAAGAAGTTGGTGGAAACGGGCAGCGGCGGCGAAGTTGTGCCCGTCGTGGTCAACTTCAAAGTGTTTAGCATAATCATTAAAACCGCCACGGCCCAGCGCAACGATTGTTTTACGCAGGCCAATCGCCCGACCAATGTTTATAAAAGTTGGACGGGAGCACCGGCGGGATACGGCCAGCCAATACGGAATCAATTCAATTGATTTGCAATTTTCGATTTGCTAAAGCAATTGATGCATTCATTGAAATCAATTATATCCATTATTAAATCCATTGCACTTTCTTTTTTTTTCTTTCATTACACTATAATACAACCAATCAAAACAATGGGAAGAAACCACACGCGTTCGGCCGACGGATTTTATCACATCCACGGCAAGAAGTACGAGATGCTGCGCGGTTCTCGCGCCCAGGTGTTTCACGGCACCGCTCACAAGACCGACGGCACTCCCGGTCTCACTAAAGAGAAGCTGCTCATGAACAAGCACGGCCGCATTGTCAGCGCCAAGAAGCACGCGACCGCTAAAAGGGAGAAGCGTTTAGCGAAACACGGTTGGACTGCCAAGAAGGGCAAGTTCGGCGCCGTTCGCATCTCCGACCTTAAGAAGAGTCGCAAACACAGGAAGCATTGAACCACTAAACCACTAAAACACTAACTGAAAATAAATGTGTAAATAAATGAATTGAATGCATCATCAATTCATTTTTATCATTTTTAAGTGCTTAATGCATCCCATCCATAACATCTATGTATTTGCGTGTTTGTTTATTTTTGTGCAGATTTGTGCACCGACGACGATGCCGCCTAGTTTTCTGATTCTTCGACAATGTGGTGCGATTGCAGTTTCGGGTTTTGGGATGACGACGAACCATTCGGGGGCTTCGTTTTCTGGTTTTACCGCCACCGCCACCGCCCAATTTCGTAATATTCGGTTCATAATCCAATAGGATGCGCCCAATTTCTTCCATGACCACATCATCATACTTGGCATTCGCATTCTCCTTCAAATCATGAATGAGACCGCTTATTATGGGGTTCTTCATGGCTTCATTCTTTAAAATCACCTCTGTCACAAAGGTTGGAAACAATCGCTTCTTTGTTTCAGCGTCATACACTCCATCTTGGGTTTTTTTGGAAGTTTTATTTCTTACGCCCACGTAATATGCAGTGGGGTTCGCCCCTCGTCGGATTTGTTCTTTGATTGGTTGCACGAGCGAATTGAACATGGGTCTGAACCGTAAAATGAGAGGTTGGCTGACTTTCACGCGCTTCAATGCGTCGTGCAGACGAAGCATCAGCGGCGAAATCTCGGGCATTTCCTTGAACCCAATTTTCCGATTTCCATCCGGATCCACAGGATTCAAGATTTGGTCCAATTTGGAACGGAAGAACGTTTCGGATTCCGGCGGGAACTTTATTTGTGAAAACACACCATTCAACCATCTGGTGTAAGCACCCGCTTGCCCCTCTCTATAAATCGAAAACAGTTGGGTCATGTGTTGGCTCATGTCAAAATTGTATGTCATTTGTGTGTTTTCCTTAAAAAACCGAATCATGTTTGCACCGGTGGGTGCTGCTTGAAATTTTATAGGAACGACATCGCCGAATGGGTCAGGCAGTTCCACTATTTTGCGCCCGATGTTGCGCAGCAGCATCAAAAACGCGGTCCGGTCTTCATCTATTTGTTCGGCAGTTGCAGCATTGGTCGCTGCAATGTTGCCCTGTTTCAAATAATACGTCTCATCCAACTGGTCCATCTTGGCGCGCAACTGGCCAACCAGTTGAATGAACTCCTTATTGGTCTCGGCAAATGCGGGTGCGGGGTTTGCCTGCAGCAGCTGTAGCAAATACAGGTCTATGAACGCGCGCAACCGGGCGAAATCCTTCGGATTTTTGCGGGCCATGAAAATGCGGATAAACAGCGACTTGCCTTCATCGCAAAAAATGCAAATTATGTCCAGCATCGTGGTTTTCAGCGACACCATGTTGTCGGTGGTGTATTGACGCAGTATCATGGCTTCTAAATCAGCGGGGCGCTGCACGCCGTCTTTTGCTGGGTAAAGAGACCCCACATACAAATCAACGAACTCCTCAATGTCTTTTTTGACCAAATCGACCGGTTGCAGGTAGTAGCCGTCCACCTTGCACGCATCGCCAATGGGTCCGCACAACGGATGCTCAATCTGAGAGAAACATTTGGTTTCTTGGGTGACCAGCTGCACCTTCGGGTTCTTTGCCAATCGTTTGCTGATGAGTTGCGTGTTTGCGTCCTCGTTGCGATTTCCGTACATGAACAGTCCAATGCGGTCATCTGCCGAAAGCTTGAATTCAATCTTTGTTCCTTGCGTCGCGATTGCCTCCTTTATGCCGTAGCGCTTTGCACGTTCATAAAAATTGTCATATAGAATCATCATGTAGAGAGAAAACAGCAATAAAAATTGACGGGACACATTGCCAAACACAAAGCAGTCAATGTCGTTCATCATTATTTTTCCGCATCTCTCTTTCACTTGTGCCAAATCCACGCCCGATGCAGCCACAATCTCCGGACTGAACGCATTCCCCAAAAAGTCTCGAATGTAATAAGAGACCGCAGCACCTCCCCCTGCCACAATGTGCACGCCCGATGAACGCATTGCTTCATTCACCGCCGTGAGAGCAGCAACAATCATGTCGGTCCTCGTCAGCGGACTTCCGTCGTCGAGCATGATCGCGCCGCCAGCTTCATCTTGTTTGGTTTTGTAAGCAAGCTCATCAAAGTAGTTGCCGTATTGACCGCTGGGAAATATGTCAGAAAACTGTTTCCCATCGGAGGTTAGCACGGTCGGATTCTGCATGACCGCAATGAGCACGGATTTGGTGAGTGCGGATTGTATGAGTTGGGTTTCACTCATAATAAGCAATTCAAAAAATGCATCGCATTCGGCACGGATGATGGCATTTGGACTTGGACCTGACCCGGTTGCAACTGTAGTAAATTTCTTTACGCAACTGACATTTATGCCACGCGCAATGAGAACGTTGACTGGAGAATAGGGGTCATCATCCGTTGTTTCTGAATGCAGCAACAATTCCATCATTAAATCCAGACGATTGTAAGGCCCAATCGGTTTTGCATTGTGAACGAATGGTTCGGGTTCAATGGGGGCCAATGCGCCGGGCAACCGGGGATTGTTCAACACATGATTCATGACATGTGCGGTGAAAACTGGAATGTTGAACACGGGTCCAATGTGCAAACGGAGAGAAATGCGTGGTCCTGTGTGATGGTGTGAAGTAAGACTAACCTTTATCTCAAATGCTCCATCTTCGGGTTGAAGTAATTTCCTCAATGCATTCAATGCATCAAATGTGGGAGTCATGATGCTCATTGGCGGCACATTCGCTGGCAAATGCGTTGAAATGAAGAGGTTGTAATGCGGGGTAAAATCGGACAATGCTCCGATGGATGGGTTGCAGTAAGACACAATGACGTCCCCTGAATCAACCTGTGCAGCGGCAGTCAAATTTACGAAGGCTATCGTTGGCTGGGCAAGTCGAATTGCGCTTTCAATTCCAGCAACCGCTTTTCCATAAAAATCGGAAGTTTGAGAAAGTTGATTGAATGCCATCAGGCCTTTTTCAATTGCCTCTCTTGCATTCAATTCTCTGGTTTCAGGATTTACAGGCTCAGGCTCAGGTGCTAGCGCTATTACAGGCTCAGTCATAGCATTTTCAGGCACGGCATCAGGCACGGCATCAGGTGCTAGCGCCATCGAAGCAACATTAATCGCTAGGGAATCAGCATTGTGTGAAGTGGGTTCAGGCGTAAGCGCAGCATCGGGCTCAGGCGCAGCATTTGCAGGCGCAAGCGCAGCCTTATTTGGTTCTAAAGGAAATGACATTTGAAACCGGTATGTTATATTATTGCAACATTAAAAACCATTGTCGCTACACATTTTTTCAAAATACTTTTTGCTCACAATCAAATGATGCATGTTTGAATGGTTGTCCGATGATTTGAATTTGGCTCGCTGCCGATGACAGTAAAATTCGTATGCTTTATAGACGGATGTTGAACCCGTTAGTTCACCCACATATTCCTGGATTGCCGCCAGCACGTCCCCCCGTTTGTCCCACAGCGCGCACTTGACATGCAACAAATGCTTGTCGTTTTCAATGACCACGTCCGGATAAAAGTGCCGAATCAGCCCCAAAAAGGTGGCATCGTTGTGGTTGTGGCTCTGCAGCTGCGGGGACGGCTGATGCAGTTGCTGGGCGTGGTGCAGTTTAAACAGCGTCGTGAATTCATCGATTTCCAGCTCGTGTGCGTCGTCGTCCTCGTCAGCCACACCAATGGTCTGTGTCCAAAAATCCTTGAACCGTGCCACCAGGGGCAAATGCTTGCTGGTCAGCTGCATAAATGAATCGGTCGGTTCCGAATAATTCGGCAAATGCTTTATGAGTCGCGCCTTCAGCGTGTGCACAAAAAACACATTCGGAATTCTCTCCTCCTCGATGAACACCTTCCACAAATACATCATGTTTTTCCACGAAATGCTCATGTTGGTTTGCGGGGACGGCTCACACGTTGCCGCGAATTTGGCAACCAGCTGTTCATCCGTGGTGCGTTTTAAATAGAGCACCCGTTCATCGGCTGCCGTGTCCTTGCACTGCGTGTTTAAAAACGCCTCCGCATTGTCGTACCGTTGCGAGTAGTGCGCCGCCACGCAAAAGATGTCGATTAGCCGGTGTTTAAATGGCGCCGCGTATGCATCCATTGCAACGTCGTTCATGTCCATCAACCGGCATTCGCTGAACGCGTACTCATGAAATTTGAATTTGAACGCGGAAAGCAACGACGTGCCAAACAGCGTGCTGCATTCTTGACTGAGACCTTTTATGAACTGCCGCGTTTTGGGGGCAGCAATGTACACGGGTTCTGCGGAGCCGTCGTTTATGTGAACCGTTTTCTTCAAGATGACGTCGCCCAGCACCGTCAGAAAATACTTTGCACAGTCGCGGGTTCGGAACATGGCGGGGCACAGCATGTTCAGCGTGCGCTGAATCGTCTGCGATTCCGGAATGGACGACAACAGGTTGCGGTCCTTGATGCGCCGCAGCACCTGGTTCTTGATTTTATACTTCCACGGCATGAGTTCCCGATTGCCGCTGATTTTCGTTAGTATCGGGTGCAGGATGTCGTCCTCGTTGATGACGCTGTAATTGCACTCGGCGTCGGCATCGTACACGAAAAACAGCTCCACATTGGCGTTGTAATAGTAATGCGGCGACTCGTTCAAAAACTGCTCAATGAACTCGTCCGACGCGGTTATCAACGTTTTTTTGCGCTGCTCCTTGTCGTCGCGTGCCTGATGCGCAGCATCCATGATTGCCGGAAGCTGTGCCACGTGCGCCGACAGCTTCGCCAGCATGAATTCGTCTTCCGCGTATTTGTCGCACAGTTGCTGCAACAAGATGACCATTTCGCTGGCGTCCTGCATTTCCAAATTCCCAAATTCCCAAATTATTAAATACTTACACACATGTGCAAGTGTTTAAATCGTTTTCACTGCACATCATCATCAGTTCGCCGCAACGGCCTTAAGGCGCCGGGTGGTCGAGTGGTGGTGCCGATGCGCGTGTCTATGCGACCGGGTTCGGTGGTGCGTCAATCCGTTCTGTCCGTTCAAACCGAACAGCGTCCACGGCTGCGGCGGGCGGTCGTGAAGGTACGGACGGTACGTGTTCCAAATCATGTTGCGGTCGCAAAACGCGTCCTTGTAGAAGCCCGTTCCGCACGAGCTGCCCCAGCGCCCCCACAGCTGCATGCGCTGAGCAGTGGCCGTGTCAATGGCCATGCCGTCCACCGCCCCGCGCGGCTGAAACGGTTTTGGGCGGTCGGCCTGCGACATGTACTCGCGCGCGTCCAGGTCGTAGTGCGAGCACGTCGTGCGCGAGCACGGGTTGATCTTGTTCAAATACACGTCGTAGTGGTCGCCAATGAGCCGCTTGGCGGTTTCCACATCCAGACGCCCCTTGTGCTCCTCCATCATTTGATGCAGGCGCACCCGGCGCGAGCCCTGGTGGCGGCGAATGTCGTCCCAGCCCGTGTTGGACGACTCAATGTTCCGAATGCGCGGGTCGAAGGCCACATTGAACCCGACGAAATAGCCGTTCTTGGTGCGCTGGACGTCCACGTACTTCAGCCCTAATTCCAGCCGCATGATTTCGTTCGTGCGCGTGTCGCCAAACAGCCACGCATTCGCGTAGTCGCCCGAATTGCGTTCCGTCAGCATCGCCACGTAGTCGTCCAGCGAATTGCCGTACTGCATGGCGCGCCGAATGCGGCAGCACACGGGGTCCTTGTTTTCGTAGGCGTTAAACCCGCCCATCGTCGTCTCCGTTCCGAACAGCCCCCGGCTCGTCACAAACACGTCGGTTCCGGAATGAATGCCGCCGGGGAACGACTGCATGAGGATGCGGTTGCCGCTGCTCGGGCGCAGGTCCATGATGACGCACGAGTACTGCCCGTTGATGTAGTTGTCGAACGAGTTGTGCGCGCACACGATCTTGCCGTCGGTGGTGTAATCGCCCACTGCAATGAAGGCGCTGCACCGATCTTTGGCACCACCCCCTTCCAGCCCCCCGCTGCCTTTGCCCCCCTCACTCACAAAGTCGGCATAGATGGGTTTCGACTTCAAGTGCGCATTGTGCGGTTCGTTTAGCACGTCCGAGAGCCGGGCGAACAGGTAATCAAAACTGACGAAACAGTTCCAAAACACGATTTTGTGCAGCGGCTGCTTCGAACCGTCGGCAATGCCGCGCATCTCTTCATAGAACTCGGGGAAATTCGACTCAATCTGCGGGCGAAAAAAGTCGTCGGCCATCTCGCAAAAAAAGGCGAACGTGCGCCCGTTTTCCTCGTACAGGAAAAACTCCAACATCGCCATGATTTGGGTCAGCTCATGCGCCACCAGATGGCCGTGCGCGAAACCGCGCTCATACGGGCCACCGTTCAGTGAAAGATAAATCCACCCGTTGACGTCCTTGCGCGAACCGTGCAATTTCATGGTTGCAGTGATGTGTATGGTGGTACAATGATGTTGGTGTGTATACACTTTGCATACATTATAATTTTTAATACAAAATACTAAATGAGGTTGAAATGAGTTAAAATAATGATAATATTAAACTGCATGTATGTTAAAATACCATCATGAGTAGCATTCTTTATTACAGCAACTTTTGCGACAAGTCTAAATCTCTCTTGCAGCGGTTGGCCAAGAGCAAAATTAAGGAGGGGATTCATTACATGTGCATCGACAAACGCGTGAAGGGCGAGAACGGGGCATGGTACATCATCTTGGAAGACGGGCAGCAAATCATTCTGCCGCCGCACGTGAACCGGGTGCCCGCGCTGCTGCTACTGAATCAGAACCACATGGTGCTTTACGGCGACCAAATCACGAACCATCTGAAACCGCTGGATGTGCAGCACAACAACGTGGCCACCAATTACAACGGAGAGCCGTCGCCGTTTTCCACTTCCTGCGAGTTCATGGGCGGGTTTGGCGTGACGTCCGACAACTACAGCTTTCTGGACCAAAGCAGCGAGGACCTGTCGGCCAAGGGGGCGGGCGGCTTGCGCCAGCTTTACAACTACGCGACCATTGACTTCAATCAAACCATTGAGTGCCCGGCCATTGAGGAAAAACAGGCGCGGATTGGCCCCGACACAACGCTTGAGAAGCTGGAAAAAGAGAGAAATTCGCAAATTATGCAGGCGCAACAGGCGCAACAAGGCCAAGGCCAAGGTCATGGCCAAGGACAAGGCCAGGGTCAATATCGCCGACAATGATGAGTCAAAATATAATTATTGAATAAAATGAATTTAAAATAATGCGCAGAATAATACATACACCACACAAATACATCCCACCCACATACAATCCATTCATCCCATTATTGTGCGCAATGTCGGACAAATCGATTGTCATGAAAGCCTTTTTGAACCAGTTCACCGATTTTGTGGAGGACATTCAGGGCGTTTTTCCAGACAATGCAGACATAGATTCGGCCAAAACCGCGCTGTTCCTCATTAAAAAAACGAACCCGCGCATTTTAATGAATGCATGGGCCACCTACATTGTGGAGCCCTACAATGACCAGATTGAGAAGGGCGACATCGGGTTCTTCCTGGACAAGGATTACACGCGGGATTTGGAGTACATGGGGAATGCGGTCATGCAAAAGGTGGACACGCTGCGCGGCCCCATCCGGGAGATGGGTGTCGATAACCAGGCCAAGTCCATGAAGTACATTCAGAACCTGACGAAGCTGGCGAAGCTGCATGGGGAGGTGCAATGAGAGTGCCACATTAAATTAATTAAATATCAAAATAAATAATCAACATGTGTTATAAAATGACATATCATTTCATGACATTTGCAACCCCGAATGGGACGTATTTGAAGGACGCAATGAGGTTGTGTGCCTCTGCAACAACCGTTGCACGATTCGACACCGCATTGATTGGAAACATGAACTTACTGGACCCATTGTTTAAAAAACAAAATGCGCACATACTGCAGCATTCAACGGGGGCGGGTTATTGGTTGTGGAAGCCGTTCGCCATTCTGAAACGCTTGACCGACCTGCAGGACGGCGACGTGCTGTGCTATTGCGATAGTTCGTACCGGTTTTTGAGTGATGCGCGTAAAATTGCGGACGAATGGTTGACAGACGGCGACATCGGGGCCTGCCACAATAAACCAAATCACACTGGATGGCAGGGGTGCACCGACCGCAAATACAGTAAACGCGACACATTTGAATTGATGAATGTTCCACCCGGTGACGAACGCGAACGCATTAAATCCACGACTCAAGCATGGGCGGGGTTCGTGTTATTAAGAAAAAGCGAAACATCGATGGCGTTTGTTAGAGAATGGCTGCACTACGCGCAAAATGCGCAAATCATAACCGACAGTCCAAGTGTCATGGGTGCCGAAGACCCCGACTTTAAAGAAAATCGCCATGACCAAAGCATTTACAGCATTTTGCTGAAAATGAAACGGGTAAAAATGCACCACATGCACAAACAGTTTTTGCACAATAATAGGATGCCATGAATAAATTCATTTACGTTTGAAGAATGCAAAAATATAATAGCATTTTATTATATACATCATTTTGATTATTTCACACAAATGATGAACATGAACATTGGATTTGTTCAAAATAAACCTAAGTTTACAAATCCACAAACCCCCCATGTTGTTTTAATGAAAAAATCAAAACAAACGTCGACGTCAACCCAAACTTTTACCGCAATAAATAGCATGCGGAATATCATGTCAGCCATGACACAATCCGGACAATTATCAACCCCACATTTCACCACTAGAATGAACAATGGGGCATTCCCTCAAATAAAATCAACAAACCAAATTCCCAATGTGATTTCAATAAAACCAACCAAAATCCCCACTTTAAAAATAAGTGAAACGCATTCCAATGTTCAAATTCCCTCGACAATTTCATATGACATGTTTGACACATTAGTGTTTCGTTATTGCAATGAACCACACCTCATTTTTGACATGATACAAACCCGTGTAAATAATCCGAATTTTAAACAACATCGCATGCATTCCGAACAGGTTGCATATTCAACCATTCAAAACACAACTATACATCAAATCTATGAAATCATGGGACAATTATACAAATATGATGCAATGACATTAGAAATGTACAAAAACGTTGAATTTGACACCGAACTATGCAACATTTATCCAAACAATGATTTGTTTTTGAAATTAAAAAAAAATGACATAATTGTGTCTGACATGTATTTATCCGAAAATCAATTGAGACACATTTTGATAAATTGTTGCAATCACAATAAAAAAACATTCAACATTGACAATGAAGAAATAATACAAAATATAAAAATTTATGTTTCATCTGGTGGAAAACACAATGGATGGATATGGAATAAAATAGATGAAAAAAACAACATATTCTATCACATTGGCGACAATATGCACAGCGATGTTCACATGGCTCAACAATCTGGATTGAAATCAACCCATTACACAATGTGCTCATACTCGTCCCATGAAAACATTTTAATACAATCATCAAACCTCGAACTAGCAAATTTTTCTAGATACATTCGGTTATTGAATCCACACACGGATTCAAATTATAAGGTTTTGTACAATTTAATCGCGAACATAAACATTCCAGTTTTATTATTAATATCATCATTTTTAAATTCAACCAATAAAAAGATTGCATTTTTTTTGCGGGATGGTTATTACCTAAAAATGTTTTATGACCTATTGTATGACGACAAGTGCAATTCAACCTATCTCGTTTCATCTCGTTTGTGTTTCAATGATGGAGGACCCGAATATGTAAACTATTTTAAAAGCATTGTGAATGCCGACACATTGTTAATTGATGGTTATGCAAGTGGAAAAAGTTTAAATTATTTTATTCAAAACAACCAGTTAAATATTAAACCAGCATTGTTTGCATTTACACACCCACTCGACAAATTTTATGATAATATGATTAAATTCAGCAGTTTACCAGAATGGGAAATAGTTGAATGTTTGAATGCAACTCCAATCGGGTCGTTTGTGGGAATAAACAACAATATGTTCAAAAATCTGCCCAATGAATACAATGAACAGTACATGGATGTCATTTTTAAAACACACATGATTGGAATTTACAAATTAATAAATATGTCAGCCCCCATCAAAATAAACTTTAATTTCAAGGTGATTGATGCATTGTACATGCAGACAAATTATAAAAGATTTTTGGAAGGGTTGCCGCACACTAATGACCACAAACATGAAAATATCAAAACATTCAACACACGGTACAATTTAATTACGTTTCATTCCATGGGGCAACCGTATGATGAAGCGCTTAATTTAACTTCATGCGGCAAAACATTTGAAAATCTATACAATCCATATTTTGATACATGCACAAGATACAATTCAAAGGCATGTCAAACCATAAATGCAGATTTTATTAAAACATACATGAATTCTTATCCTCAATATAAACACATCATTAATCGTTTCTCGAATTTACCCGAACATGGCCGCGGCTGCAAGCATGGGTTTTGGAGATGGAAACCATTTATCATAAAACATCATTTGGCCCAAATAAACACAGGTGAAATATTGATTTATCAAGATTCGAATTTTATTAAATATCCATACTACGCGGAACATTTAAATGAATACAAATCATTGGTTGAATGCATGTTTGACAATATAAATTCGGATGTGATCATTCCAATTGAAAATCCGGATGTGTTGAAATGCAAACACCATGTCAAACAACACGCGTTTGAAACGATTGGTGAAAACAACGAGTACTACCGCGAATTTCCATTATTGAATGCAAATCGCATTTTTATAAGAAAATCTGAAATTTCAATGAAATTTATAAATGAATGGCATGACTTGTGCTTGATTGACAACCTGATATTGCCAGAAAACACACCTGAACCAGAATTAAAGTGGCACTCACATGACCAAGCAATTGCGTGTGTGTTGTATAGAAAATACATCAAAGATAAGTTGTTTTCAAACACAGGGGTTCACATTGTTGACAAAATATTAAAAAAATCAAACATTAGATGGATTAACCTCAATTGATTGGATTGGATTGGATTGGATTGGATTGGATTGGATTGGATTGGATTGGATTGGATTGGATTGGATTGGATTGGATTAATTATTGTTCTATATATTGATTTAAACAAAAGTATTCAAATTAATGTAAACACACTTCTCCGCAAGATGACTGTCTCCGACGAGTTTAAGAAGATTATATCCGATTTCGTGGCCGACATTGCCACCGTGTTCCCCGAGCACAGCGAAGCATGCGCCACGGTGTACAACATGGACCCCGCTGCGGTGTACGACCACTGCAAGCTCGCGTACGCGCCCCAGTTCTTCAACATTCTGTACCGCAATGACACCGTGCTGTTTGCTGAGCCGATTGAGCTGCTGCCCGGGCTGGATTTCAAGGCGCTGTGGGAAACGCCCGACGTCAGCGATGCCACCAAGGAGGCCGTGTGGAAGTATTTGCAGCTGGTCATGTTTTCGGTGGTGTCGGACCTGTCGGACACGTCCACCTTCGGCGATGCCGCCAAACTGTTTGAGGCCATCGACGAGAGCGTGCTGAAATCCAAGCTGGAAGAGGTCATGCAGCAAATGCAGGACATGTTTAAGGATGAGGGCACAAGCGCAGCAGGCGCAAGCGAAGCAGGCTCAGGCGAAGCAGATGGTAAAAGCTCAGGCGATAAAAGCGAAGCAGGCGCAGGCGAAGCAGGCGGAGCAGACGATAAAAGTGAAGCGAAGGGGTTCTCATTTCCGCCAGGAATGGACCCGAATTCCATGCACGAGCATTTGAACGGGCTGCTCGGCGGAAAAATCGGCAACCTGGCCAAAGAAATCGCAGAGGAAACCGCGGCCGAGCTGAACCTGGACACGTCCGATGAAGCCTCGGTGCAGTCCGTGTTTCAGAACCTCTTCAAGAACCCGGGCAAGCTCATGGGCATCGTGAAGAACGTGGGCCAGAAGCTGGACGCCAAGATGAAATCGGGGGAGATTAAAGAGAGCGAAATCATGCAGGAGGCCAGCGAACTCATGAGCAAAATGAAGAAAATGCCGGGCATAAACAACGTGGCCGATTTGCTGAAAAAGATGGGCATGGAGGGAGGCATGGGCGACATGGGCGGAATGGACATTGGGAAAATGGCAGCCAGCATGGGTCTCGGGGGCAAGAACGCCAAATTCAACATGGGCGCCATGCAGAGCCACCTGAATCAAAACATGAAAACGGCCAAGACCAAAGAGCGAATGCAACAGAAATTGGAAGAACGCAGGGCTGCAATGGTGTTGCAAGCGCAGGCGGCTGTCCAACAAGCGCAGCCATTGGTGTTTAGCACCGGCGAAAAGGTGGAACGCACGCCGAGGTTTCCACAAAGCGCAGCGACCGGAAGCGCAGCGACCGGAAGCACAGCGACTGGATTGTCGACCGGAAGCGCCTCAGCAGCAACATCTGATGCACCAGCACCAGACACACAAAGCAATAAGAAAAAGAAAACCAAGAAATAGATGAATGAACAAATGGGTCGATGAATAAAAATAAAGAATATCAATATATATAAATAATAGTCGCATTTATATATACGTATAAGCATTCATAAGAGACAATACAATGACTGCATTTTGGTTGCAAGATCCAACCGTGCTGTTCAACAATGCAGGTATCACCCAACTCGTTCCCACGTCCGACATGAACCGCGAATCTAAGTTGAACGCCATCAGCCGCATGATCATATTATTGACACTTTTAGGCTATTTGCTGACGATGTCCTACAAACTGGTTCTGCTCGGAGTGGTTTCTTTAGCCATGATTGCATTTTTATACACGGCACAAAGCAAACAAAACAACGCGACCAATCAGCCAACCAAGTCATTCTCTGATAACAAAGAGGGGTTCTCAAATTACGCCAACTACAACACGGGGCGAAGGCGCATGGTGTCGTCGAAAGGGGCAGCACCCGCGCCCGCAACTTCAGGACTAACCTTCCAGGCCCCCACGCCGCAAGACCCGCTGATGAACGTGCTGCTGACCGACATTCAGGACCATCCCAACCGCCCCGCCGCCGAACCCGCATTCAACCCGCAGGTGGAGCACGACATCAACCAGTGCACCCAACAATTCGTGGTGAAGGATTTGGGCGGCAATCCCAATTTGGAGGACCGGCTGTTCCGTGATTTAGGCGACAATTACGAATTCAGCAACTCCATGCGCAACTACTTTGCCACCCCGAACACCAAAATCCCCAACGACCAGCACGCCTTCGCCGAATACTGCTACGGCTCCATGATTTCGTGCAAGGAGGGCAACATGCTGGCGTGCGCGCGAGCCAATCCCGTGCTGGGCTCCATCACGGGTGCGCAATAATGTTTTTAAAATGGTATAACGAATAATTAATAAATATATATAAAATATATTGATTAATTATATATTGCACATATATACAATAACACACGATGTCCGCATTTGTGAACGACTACAGTTTTGACAACCTCTCCCGCATCGGCGAAGACAGCTGCAGTTTAGGACAACGCGGCATTCAAAATGCCGAAGCATCCAGCTACATGCTGCAAAACTTCTTCTCCAATGACTGCTCCATGAAGCGCCCCATCGAATTCGCCACCAGCCAGCCCAACATCAACTTCACGGGCGGGCACCAGGTCGGCGCCGGCGGGTGCAACATCGACACCAACTCGCAGCTCCTCCTCGGCGGCAGCGCGCTGACTCACCCCAAATGCCGCATCAGCCTGTTCCAGCGCCCGTTCGCCACCGTGCCGTTCCTGGGACGCGGGCAATCCAACCCGTATTTAGAGTCGCAGCTGCAGCAGGGCGACTACCTCACGAACAAGCGCAGCGTCAACCTGCTGTCCGAGCAGAGCTGGGACAACAACTACCCGCTCATCCCGTCCATCGCCTCCACCATCACCAACCCCGCCAACCTGGTGGAAGGCGTGGCCCAAGACGGCTGGGTGCGCGGCGGCGCCTCGTCCCGCGACATGTTCTACGGCGACGGCCAGTGCAATAATTAAATGCGTCGTTCCATGGTTATTCCATTGCCATAAAAATAATTTAAACATAATCGGTTTGAATTATTATCAAACCAAATCATAACCAAATCGCAAACCATGTATAAAACCGATTTCGTGTGCACATACAAAGCATTTGAAGCGATAGAGGACGATGAAGTGAATTCTGACATGCTGTACCAGGCACAGTTCCTGCAGGTGTTCGGTTTAACCGAATACGACGACGCCGCAATCAATGCTGGACTGGAAGCAATTAAGACAAAGGCGGCCGAAGTGCCGGACCTGCATGCGCTGATTTTGCAGCACCCTTACAACACCCGATTGGGTCCAAACGAGGCGCATGAAGCTGAAAATGTGCTGCTGCCGTTAATGTTTGCCTACCCAATCATGGACCTGTTCCATTTGTGCCTGATTGACGCCTTCAAAACCGGGAGCGTTTCTCCCAACCACCGGGACCAGGTGTTGCATGCCTATTCCATATTATATTAGGGCATTGGATGCATGCATTTGAGAGAAAATATAATATATGTGTATTAATAATAAATAACATCATTATTGTTTCGTCATTATTATTTCATTTTCTCTCGAATGGCATCCACCAGAAACAAAAATACGTGCTCGAATTACTGCTTGGAGCAGCGCATCGTGTCGCAGTCGCTGCACTATTGGGAATACCGGAACGGCGCATCTGGCGCGGCATACAGTCCCGCCATTCCGTGCATGGGCATCATGCCCAGCCAAATGCCGCGCGACGTGTTCTCTCGGAACTCGGTCGACATTGAGTCCGCACTGTTCGGCATCAACTCCACGAATTTAGTGGAAACGCAGACGCCGGTGGTTCCGCAACTGACCAAGCTGCCCGAGGTCTCATTCATTGACCGCATGAAGCTCGTCATGCCCGACCCGTTGGTGGTTGAGAAATCGCAGCGACCGTTCCCCGTGCCCAACTGATATGCGCACACAGCATGTGCGCAAATATGATAATAAAATTATATCCAGTAATTTTATAATCAATATTGATTTACGGAACAGGGAAATGTCGATAAGTTTCAACCAATTGAATGGAACAGATGTAAGTGATGGCCGTGGGAACACGACACTAGGAACATTAAGCTCACAGGGGGGCGATGGCCAACGCGGATTGAACAACACGGCAGTTGGATTCGGAGCGCTGCGAACCAATGGTTCTTCCGTGCAGCACAACACCGCCATCGGATTGAATGCGCTTTCATACAATGCAGGCAGCGACAATGTGGCCATTGGAGAGAATGCGCTGTACAATTACTTGACACCAACCGTGGCCCAGACTGGCAATTACAATGTGGCCGTCGGCAATAATGCGATACAGTGCAACACAAGCGGTTATCAGAATGTGGCGATGGGGAACCAGGCGCTCAACAACAACACCACCGGATACTTGAACGTTGCAATTGGAAACAATGCAATGGAAGGAACCGACCCAACCAGTGCAACGGGGTCTTACAACGTGGCCATTGGAAATCAGGCGCTCAACAACAATATCTCCGGGAGCGACAATGCGGTTGTCGGGAATGCGGCCGGGTACTTCAACACCACCGGCAAAAATAATGCCGCACTGGGGGCGAATGCGCTGTTGAACAACACGACCGGAACCCAAAATGTGGCAATCGGCAAGGACGCATTGAAATCGGCTCAGGTCGCAATCGGTAATGTGGCGGTTGGCCATCACGCATTGAAGAATAATGCGACCGGTAATGGCAACATTGGAATCGGAAATCACGCATTAACCGCAAGCACAATCGGTTCCAACAATGTCGGCATTGGAAGCGGCGTGTCTTCAAATGGCAAAGATTCGTGCATTCTGTTGGGAAACGGCGCTCAAACCGTGGTCAGCAATGAAATCGGAATTGGTGGAATCAATCTGGCAGCACCCCCATCCCCCGCGCCGTCTATCACTGGATATTTGCCAGTGCGAATGTCCAACTCAACCCTATCTAATAAACTGTATTACGTCCCCATGTATGACCCAGCAGTTACTCAGACACTTCCCATTCCCGAAGTCATTATCGCCAATAGTTCAAGTGCTGGAGTTGGACTCTTGATTGGATTTCCTTCTGGCTATTCCGCTGCAACCAGTGTAACGATTGTAAACGGCGCATGCACGGTTGTCATTAATAGTCCAATATCAACTTCGGGATATTACGTGTATTATGAACGCGCTAATACTGGAGGATTTTGGGATAGTTTATCACCGTCAACATTTTCAAATCTTGTGAGTGTGTCTGGCCCCACACCCCAATCCGATAGTCCAACGCTGTGCGGTGGATTGGTGTTTGGAGACACTCTCACATTCACATATGTGTTAGCAGCCACACCAACCACTGTGACATATCAACCAAAGCCACCTAGCCTGAACATTACTGATGGGTATCAGTATCAGCAATACAATGGCGCATCCGCCACGAATGGGGAGTTCCAATGGGGTCGAAACCCAGGTGGTGGTGGAAGCCAATTATGGGGGACGCAAACTGGTTCCGGCACGCAAACATATTCTGCCTGGACCAGTTCAGGCGACTATCAGTTCAACAGCATTTACAAATATTTGTATCCTTATAGCACCGTATCTGGGCCGCCAGGGCCAACAAGTGTATCCATGACATGGTTGGTCACTAAAACATTATCATCCATTACAAACGGCGCAACATACACAATTGGCGGCACAGGCAGTACAGACATTCAAGCTCCCACAATAACCGGTGCAACTGGAACAGCCCCTACAATCACATACAGCATATCATCCGACAGCAATATGCCAAGCATAACACTGACCGGCAGCACCCTCGCTTTCGTCTGGGATGCTTGGAGCACTTCGGTGTCCAGCGGACTTTCAACCAATGCAATCATAACCGCGACAATTCAAGGAACTTCAACCTCTGCATACTTAACCACATTGTTAACCGTAGGCAGCAACAACACATTAACCTGTACAATTACCCCATACACCCAATTAAGTGCCCCCACGCTATACGCAATTCCTGCTGCATTGACATTTTCAGCACAAGCACCATACTACATAAACACCCCATTTACGGTATCAACCACAACCCAAAATGTCGTAATAACATCAAATGGGTCATCGTCCGCGGGCACGTCCAACGGGGTCACAACAATCACTCCACAAACCGCTGGTTCCACGATAATTACTGCAACGTCGTCGACTGGAAAAAGACGAACCCTGCTGACAATCGACACTCCGCCTTCAAGTGGAGTGGTGTTATTGTATAGCCAAGTCGCAAACATGGCACCAAGTTCCAATCTTTCCATAGCTCCATCAGCATTACAGCAATTCATAGCCAATCAGTCAGGTACAGACGAGGTCTCCGGAATAATTGATTATTTCTTCATTCCATTGATAACGTTCACCGCAAGTGTTCCATCCACAACCAACATTAGCTTTGAAATGACATTGGCCAAAAATGGGACGACGCTCGTGACCACAACATTTACACTGCCAGGAGATGCAGGCGCCAAGTATCCAAACGGCATAAACATTCCATTTCTATCACAATCTACAGCCAGCAACAAACCTGTAATCAATTCTATTAGTCCAGCTAGCGCCGACACCACAATCACAAATTTTGACACAATAACCATTACATTAAAACCCGTTTCAACCCAAACGGGAAACTGGCAGATTAATGTAGTTGGCGGTGAAATGGCTGGAAAAGTGTATGGAATATCGCAAACACCCATTGATAGGACAGTCCCCACATTTACACCAGTTTCATTGACATTTGCCGACGTGGTATACACATCTGGTTTAACGATTCCATTTACTCTTACATCCAATAGCAATGGTACGATTACACATACAGTATCATCAGATGTGGCAACGATAAGCGAAGTTGCGAACAGTGGCGGCGGTCCAACCTCTTATCGGGTGAATGTTTCCAAACCAGGAACTGCCACGATAACATTTACCCAAGCTGCATCCGGTAGGTTTTCATTTAAAACAATCACCGCAACATTAAATGTGCTCACTGCTCCGACCATCACATTCACTCCAGTTGTGAACGTTCAAATGACATATGCAATCGGTGTCAAACCCGTTGTATTGAATACCGCACAATCACCCGCGGCAACTTCCACAAACACCAATGTGCCAATTAAATACGAGCTCACGGGAGTTTCCAATATTGCAGGCGGCACCAGTCCATGCGCCACAATCACAACAACCGGAACGGGTGAATCAATATTATACACGTTGACCCTATACGGAGTTGGTTCATCATCACCTTCGTTCACATTGGTCGCATCACAAGTGGCAACCACCACACATGGAGCTAGCAGAGCCACCCTCTCCATTACAATCGTCCCTGGCGACGGTCCGTCTAATCGGATTGTATTAAATACCATCACATCCAATCCATCGACTGCACCATTTGAAATGGATTTATTTTCAAACTCGGCGAATACGGTATCGATGTCATATAAAACAACCCTAAATGCAGTTGTCACTTATTTTAATATTCCAAAGTTTAACGTGGATACAAATGGAGCGTCAAAGGACGTGTCATTTACACTTACAGTTTTTCGTGGGCAAGAAGGTTCCATTCCCAGTATACTTGTGGCTATCACAAATTTCACTATCACTACAAATGCATCCGGTGTTTATAATCCAGTTGGTGGCATAACAGTTCCTTTATCCCCCCCCGGCACAGACGTCGGTGCACCAGGATATATGCCAACTACAGCCGGTGTGTCAGGGGTCACAACAAGTCAAGCCGGACAACTACAACTTTATGCAATCCAAATACCCAGCACGCCATATTCGATTTCAACAACAACTCCAAATATACTGATTGTGTTGGCTCCCTCTACAAATATCAATTACGGTTCTGTCACCGTGGATGTGAACACAAATAATCCCAGCGGCATGTTGGGAACATTGTATGGATACATTCAACTATTGAGTCCAATTTTAACATTTACTCCCATTCTAACCCCCATAACATGGGGCGCAGGCAAAACTGTGTCATTCACTCAAGCAACAAGCAGTGCAACCGACTTGAGTCTGTTAACTTATTCATCCAGCAACACCAATATTGCCACAATTCCTGTTTCAACGACAAATGTCATGACTCTCTCCACAACCCAACCAACAACCCCGACTAATGTAATCACGATTACGGCATCAAGAGCTGCAACTGCCATATATTCTCTGCAAACGGTCACGATGAATCCAACCACAACTCCTCCATACCCCATTTGCATCAAGACGTATGCTCTAGATATTACGAAGCAGAAGATGGCTTTCACCAACCCTAAATCCAGCTCTAATGGGACTATTCCTGCCGGCTCCCCCGTTTATATTACATTCATTGCGCCTGAATCCTTCAAAACATTGGATTCGTTAAATTTTGCAATAAACGGAGGCCAATATGGATACACAAATGCTCCTACGACGCCAATTTTTACAATTAATATGACCACATCTGGCAGCACCACCACGTCAACCTCAATTGTGATTACAATGAAATCGACTCAGACCTCATACGACTCAAACGTTGATGGAACGCTGAGAGAAATACCATTTGCAGCATTGGACAATTATCCAACATCTATACAAAGTTTCTCATGCACTGGCAACTCCAACCCACCATGTTATACTGGCGACACAATTTCAATTTCGATGTCATGCAATGTCCCCTGGTACATCAACTCAGATGCCCAGCAAAATATTGTAACAACGATTGTCGGCACTACAAATGTAGCACCATCATCGCTTTTCTCGCCTGTACCAAAAATATTATACATGACGTCATCTGATAGCACGATTCTGTCAACAACCGCGGCGAATTCAAACAGTTTTTTAATATTCAAAAAGGCTGTTATAACCAGTTTTCAAATTACAGGTGTTAGACCGCAGGGACAAACTCAACAATTCACCTTGGCCGCAGAACAAAGAATATATTCTTCTGCAGGCAATTATAACAGTTATAATACATTGACAATTTCTTTCACGTATAATTTTGGTACCAGTTACGACAGCACATTTGCATCAATTAAAGTTCCATTCAGCTACACAGAGTATTCGCGATTGTATCCTACTTCATACCCAATGACAGCATTCTCCATTTATGTTAGTTCGAATTTGCCGGCACAGTCAGTGCCAACCCCATTCTTGGTTAACATCAACGACACATTTATGTGCACATTGACCTATGTTTCAGTTGGAAATTTTGCCGTAAATACGCTGGGAAATATAATGAGTGGTTCAGTTTATGGATATGAAATTCTCGACAATCCCAATTTGGGGGCATTGACCGTGTCAACCCCTATCAATTACCTTTCGAACAATCCCGGCAGAATCATCACCATCACACCTCCAAGCAGCAAGAGTTCATCACTTACATTTATTTACACAGCGTCTTCTATATTTACAGTTGGCACTGGTGCAAATTCAAACACAATCACAATATCTACCCCAGGCTACAAACGTTCAATAACCATAACTGCAACTTCATCTGAAACGAATCAATACATTAGTTCATCAGTGAACCAATATGTTGACGTAGTTATGAGAACTCAGATGCCGTCAAATTTAGGGGCCATCATGAATCTAAATCCATCAACTGCTATTTCCACGGCAACATTTGTAGCAACCACATATGCTAACGTGTTCAAATATTATACCAATAGCCCTGTGGTATTGTATGGGTTTGGTTTTTTTGAGTTTACTGCTGTGCCAAATGTATATTCATTTACAAAAGATGGTACTAGTCAGTCCGACAGTCCAACATTTACGTTCGTCATAAACAGATACACCGGCAATTGGATCACACAAAGGACTATTACGTTCACTTACAAAGGAAACATGAATTCAAGAGATGATGGCTCCATGTTCATTGTGCCATTTTACAACCTATTTTCTAGTACAGCCACAAACAACCAGTTGCCTTTCGGAACCATGCCATCAAACATCACCAATTTAACGGTTGTTGACAATGCAGGCACCAACGTGGATGTTAATAGCCCTCCATCATACAATCCAGGAGATATATTAATGCTTCAAATGTCGTGTTATAACGCCAATGGAACTCCAAACAGAGGTGCTGTGTTTCCAATCGATCAATATGGTCAACTATCTGGAACTCTGCTTACAGATTATAATAATGTTTTGAATCCAATATCTCTTAACAGTGTGATTTTTTATTCTTATAACAATATTGGTTCCCCTGGTCAAACCCAGTTCACAAGTACCACTTTCCAAAACTATGTGTACCACATGGTTGTGACAGGTATAATGATTGCACCAATCATCGGAGTTCCAATCAATACAACATTTCAGATTAATTTTTACGTCAATGGTTCCGTTTATTTTAACATACAGGCAACTACTACAATAGATGAGGCATTCGGCGTTAATACTAATCCAGGCACTTATCTTTTTTTTGGCGGCATGCCCACAACTAACACTTATCAGGGCACATATGCCAATCGTTTTGTAATAACTTCCTTTAACACAAACACTAATGTGACCGGGTCTTACATAAATCACGGTTTAGGTGGTTATAATGCAACAGCATTTACAGCAAATCCATGGATTGCAGCAAATACTCCAATTTTTTTTACAATTAACTTTACCGGATTGGCGGGACAAAATAAAACCCTAACTCCTTGGTGGGCGGCGCCCAATGGTTCTCAAACTGGTAATATTCCTGGCATTTTTCTAGGAAACAACACCCCTAACTAATTCAAAATAAAATGCACTCATTTACACATTATTATGCATATGCATAATATAAGGACAAAACATTATCTCATCTTATAATATCGGTATCACATTATCTCTCAATAACACAATCTATAAATCCAAAGCAATCGCATGGCATTCACCCGCATTCACGACGACCCCTGTCGCATTGCCAAAGAGGTGCAGCAGTCCACCGGCTCTGGCCGCTACATTCTCAATGTGCCCGGCAACGGCGACAAGCCCTGCTACATGGAAGACCCCTGCATCCGACTCCAAGGCTGGGGCGGAAACTTAAGGACCAACGTGGTTGATCTCGAAAATAATTTGCGCGGGCTGAACATGCCGCTGTCTCGGGACTGCATCAATTACAAAGTCAGCGCCGCAAAGGTGGGCGACGCCCCCGTGCAGTACCCCTCGTGCACGCCGTTCGTGGAGCAGCCGCGCGCCACCGACCCCGCGTGGACCGCCCGGGATTTAGAGCAGCCGCACTTTTATTACCTGCCCCTGAATCCGCAAGAGAACGTGTGCATCCCGTTTCAGAACAACTTGAGCACGCGCATTCTGGAAAAGGACTACTGGGTCAGGGAACTATGTTCCCCGAACCCCTCCTCTTCCATCCCGAAAAACGTCTTCATATCATGAAACCCAACCGCAATTTAGATTTATATGTGTGCATAGTGCAAGGCACACATATTTCACAGTTCACAGTTCACATTCCACAATGGCGTGCAAAAATATAACTGCTCGCAAAAAAAGAGGGAGGCAGTACCTCATTCATTATGCAGGCGGTGCCTCGTTTGTGGTCCGCGTGTTTGGGAACGTGCTGACCGTTTACACCAGCAAATACAGTCCAGACATAACCGCCGGGAAGCAGGTGTATCGCACGAGCATTAAGAAACTGTTTGTGCCGTCCAGCCTGAAACCCGGGGTCCGACTGCCGAAACGAACCTTGCAGGGCAAGTTGTTGAAGGACGTGTGCGACATTGGTTTAGCGGGAAACTCGCTGCTCGCAGAATTGGTGAATGACAAAAGCAATGACGACAAAAATGACGGGTTCAAATACCTTTACATCGGTCACGACGTCGTGGAAGTGTCCCTAGATGAACCCGTGGAACAGTATTATTCCGAACTGGTGTCTGGGTTTGCCGGCAATCCGTATTTGAAAGTGGGCGCCGATGCGCCGCTGGCGTATGCGCTCACCAAGCACTACGTGTATTTCTTTCACACCATGAAGCGATTTGACCGCGACGCATTTCCGAACTTAAGAGACATTGTTCCGCCATTGAACCCCGCGGCCGATTATTCCCCCGCCGTGAAATCCGCCATGCGAAAGACGGCCAAACGAATCATTAAGAAAGTTCTGGTTCCTTTCACGAATTATTAAATGGCATGGTTCAGTGTTGCCCCTTATGCAATTTATATATAAATAAAAAGTATATTCATATATTAGCATTTAACAATTCAATTCATATCTATCATTTGCATTGTCATCAATGGCCGAACTCGCAATTCCGTTGTTAGGGTTAGCCGGCATGTATCTCGTGTCCAACCAAAAGAAGAAGAACAATGTGCCGCCTAAAGCATTTAGTGGTGGTGCCCCTGCCCCTGTGGAGGGCTATGAAAACATGGGCAAGCCCGTGAATGCCATGCCCAATGTGGAGGTTCCATCCGACAACTATCCCGTGTTCAAGCCTAAGACGGGCTACAATACGGACGAGTACTCCAATTTCCCGAACCCGAATGCCGCCACGGACAAGTACTACGAGCAGTCGGCGTACGAGGAGGTGGCGAACGGCGGCCCCGATTTCGGCGGCAAGACGCAGTTTGGCGACAACTACCAGCAGCGCCGACAGGTCATGTCTCTCACGGGGAAGCCCATGGATGCCACCGACTTTAAGCACAACAACATGGCGCCCTTCTTCGGGGCCAAAATCCGTGGTCGCACCGCCGACGCCAATGTGCAGGAGTCCGTACTGGATTCCATGAACGGCGCGGGGTCGCAGTGGGTCAGCAAGTCCGAGACCGCCCCGCTGTTCAAACCGCAGGAGAATTACAACTACGTGTACGGCACGCCGAACACCAGCGACTTCATGCAGTCGCGCCAGATGCCGTCCAGCAACATGGCCAACGTGAAGCCGTGGGAGGAGGTGCACGTGGCGCCAGCTCTCGACAAGGGCTACACGGATGTGGGCAGCGGCGGCTTCAATTCCGGCATGGACGCGCGCGACAAGTGGGTGGACCGCAACGTGGACGAGCTGCGCGTGAAGACCAATCCCAAGCTGACGTTCGGCCTGGAGACGCACGAGGGTCCGGCGTACTACTACATTCAGAACGCGCCCACCGCCGCCACGCAGGGCAAGGTGGAGAAGTACATGCCCGACACGTATTATTTGAACACGCCCGACCGGTGGTTGACCACCACGGGTTTAGAGAAGGCGCAAACCGCGCGCCCCATCGAGGCCGACCGCTTCGTCAACCGTCCGTCCACCACGGCGGAGTACTTCGGCGCGGGCTCGGAGCAGAACGGCGCTGCCACCTACGCCGCCCCTGCGGTGGAGCAGTCCAAGCGGCAGCAGATGGACCCCAGCAAGCACCACGCCATCAACATGGCAGCGGCAGACCAGAAGCCCGCATCCACCGGCGACCACGGGCGGCTGGGATACAAGGTGCTGCACAACAACCGCAGCACGACCACGAGCGCGGTGGCGCCGGGTGGCGTGTTTGGTGCCATTCGCGCCGCGGTTGCGCCGCTGCTGGAGGTGGTGCGCCCGTCGCGCAAGGAGAATGTCATCGGCAATCTGCGCGCGTATGCGAATGCGGGAACCACGGTTCCGGCTGGCACGGTGTTCAACCCCGCCGACCGCCTGCCCACCACCATTAAGGAAACCACGACCGGCTTGCTGGATTTCAACCACTTGAACTTTGAGCGCCAGACGAATGCGGGCTACCAGGTGGAGGAGCAGCAGCCCGTGGAGAATCAGCGCGACACGACCACGGATGTGGAGTATCTGGGGTCTGCCGGCGGCGCGGGGTCGCACATGGGCAACCAGGTGTACAACGCCGCTTACAACCAGCACAACAACAACAACAAGGTGCAGACGTCGTGGACGAACCAGGGCAACATGAGCCTGCTGAACCACACCGAAAACGTCAGCGTCCGCAAACCGCCGACCAGCATGTGCAACTACATGGGCGCTGCTGCACCGGGTCCAAACACAGTGAACATGCCGCCGTCCGTGGAAACCTACGGCAAGGCGCGCATGCCGCAGAACTACCCGCGCAACGCCATTGAGTGCGAGCGAATCAACCCCGAAATTTTAGACGCCTTCCGCAACAACCCGTACACCCAAAGCCTGAACAGCTACTGCTGCAGGTGAAGTGAAACGCCGGAATCACCTGAACCACCTGAATACCTAAATCCCTTAAATAATTATATTTGTAAATATATAATTATACAACACAACTGACAATGAATTACTTTGTTTTATTTAGCCTGATTCTGATTGCAGCGAGCGTGGTTGTGTTGCTGCTGCCTTCTTCAACCGAAGAAGGGTTTGATAACAAGGCCCCCAAAAAGGCCCCCAAAGCCAACCCCGTCCCGCCATCATCCAATCACACAAAACAGCCCGTGGCTGCAGGACAGCGCAACACATCCAGCACCGCTGGTTCAGCCGATGGCAGCTCGGAACACGGGCATCTGCTGGCCAACACGCTGGCCAAGCACGACCGCCTGGCAGAAGCGTTTGAAAACCGGGACGCCAAGGCAAAAACAAACGCAAACGCAAACGCCGTGTCGTCAACCACCACACAAAAGAAGGGCATCGCATCCACCAGCGCGAACGCAGACGACGATGTCAGCCCCCCAGTGGCTGGTTGCAACAAAAAATGCGTGAAGATTGGTGGAACGGGGCCCATGTTTGACCCAACGTTGGCGCTGGGTGGGAACTGCATCAATCCACCGCGTGCGGGTGGTGCGCCCGGTGAACTCGACTACTCCATAAAATTCTGTCCCGCATTCCAACCACCGAGCGGTCCAGATGGGAAGGACATGCGCGACCAAGACTGCATGACATGTGGATACTATAAATTCACCAGCAAATGCACCGCAGACCCGAACAATCCCAAAACCCCATGCAACTACGAAGATTACAAATATGTGGAATATCAACCCGGCCCAATGCCCGGAACTGAAGACAAAGGCGATGATGATGGCGGCAGCACAGGCCCCAGCTGCAGCACATGTCAACTGGATTTTAATAAGAACACCCAGTGCGTGTTGCCAGGATGCTATTCGGACGGTCTGCCATTTCCCGACACCGATGGCTACAATTTTGCAGCAGGGTGTGTCATTAATGACGGCAGCCTTCCGGGTCTAGCGGGTCAACCGCCGGGATACTACTGCCCTCCCATAACACAGGGTCAAACGTATGATGCGGGCGGTGCATCCGGGGACGTGTGCTACACCACACAGGACCCGTCGAACCTGAACAGCTATGTGTTGGATTATTCCAAGTTTGTTAAAATAGACAACATGTGCTCCAATGACAAACCGAAATCCAAACAGAACTTCAAACCCGGAAAGGATGCGCCAGTGGACGACAATCCGAACAACAAACAGCGCGCAAAATCCGACCCGTCCGACAAATCCAAATCTAGCATCAACCATCAGCACCAACACAGCGGTGCAATCAACGTGTACCACCACCGCGACCAAAGCCATCAAGGCAACCAAAGGAAACAATGGAACCATAAAGACAAATCCAACACATACATGGAACCCGAAGCAGGCGCCACTGTCCTTGGATATTTGTAATGAATTCAATGCATGAGTTCCAGCATGTCGGCCTTGTTAATGTGCGTCTCCTTCGCAATGATCTTCAGGATTTTGCGGTGCGCGGCTTCATCCTTCTCGATGTTCTTGTACAGCTCCTTGCAAATGCTCTGATACTCCATGTGCATCTTCTCCTTGGTCTCCCACCCGGGATGGGCCTCCATCCAATCCTGTATGACGCGTGTCTGATAGCACGACGTCATATAAATGAATTTCTTGACGTGTTCGTGTATGTCGTCCTTAATCCATTCGTCGCTCTTGATGTACATGGTTTCGCGTTTGGCGTCCGTGCAGTGAATGGGGCGCTTGTGCACGTCCATTCCCTTCAAGTTGTTGGCAATGATGGAACCCACGCCCTCCACGATGCCGTTCGTCTTCGTGAATTCCAGGTCCTGCAGCGTGATTTTCAGCGTCTTCATGAAGTCGCTCAGCTTGACCGCATCCTTGCACTCCGTGTTCAAAAACACCTGCACATTGAATTGATTGTTGTTATGAATTGTTTGAGTGTTTGTCACATGCGCCACATGTGCCACCTGCGCGGGTTTTTCTTTTATTGTTTCAACAAACGTGGTCAATATGTCTTTGTGCATTGTTATCATGGTTTCCATAAACTTCTTCATATCGTTTGTATCCACCTCTTTTTTTGAATTCTGCGTCGCATGCTTTTCAGTTTCACAATGCTGCACATAGTGGCTCTTTTTGTTGCAGCTATATTCGCATGCTTCGCAAACATACTTCGGTTTAGAGTTTTGCTTGTGCTTTTCAGTTTCACAATGCTGCACATAGTGGCTCCTTTTGTTGCAGTGATATTCGCATGCTTCGCAAACATACTTCGGTTTAGATTTTTCATTATCCATTGCAATCAATTTGAGAGATTTTTATATAATGAAAATATTAAAATTTATACTTTAAGCATTTTTCACATCTGTTAAATATTATTCGCTGCGTAAATGAGTCGGCCTATTTGCAGCCTATTTATAGGCTTTTTCCCTAGATGTCGCAGACTATTTTAGCCTATTTTAGCCTATTTTAGCCTATTTTTTCACTATAAAACAGACTATTTTGCCTATTAAATAGTCTGTTTTATAGGCTCATGTCCCAAAAATGCACGCATTTTGGTGCCTTTTTTTAAGCTTTTTTTCGGACCAAAAAATCACTTTTTTTCGCGCCATTTTTCACCAGACTGATATGCTCTCATTTTTATCGATTTATTACATAAATTAATTTTGTTATTTTTTCAAATTACTTTGCACAAGAGTCAAAAAATTTTCAGGAATTGGACACAAAAAGTATGTCCGAAAATGAGATCGTCGAAACCTTTTTGCGCAAAAACGCGCGGCACTAGGTAATTTGCGGAACTTTTTTGGGGCACGCGATGCGAGACCATATATGCTCTCATGAAATTGTGCATGAAATAATGCTCCGATTTTCCGGTTGGTGCCTTTTTTTAAGCTCGCTCGCTCGCTCGCGCGCGCGGCGCGCTTATTCCCAGACCACGACGGGACCCCCCGATGGCCACATGTCAAACGGGACCGCTTTGGTGGTTGACTGTTTTAGGGCCAGCAGCTTTTGCAGTGCGGATTTGCGGCGTTCCAGGGGGGTCTGCGCGGAGCTGGACGGTTCTCGGCGCGTGAGCTGTTTGAACCGCCATTCGAACTGCAGCGCGGCTTGCCAGGTGGGGAAGCCGGACACATGACATGCGCGGCGCCAGGTTTCGCCACGGGCCACTTTGGCGCCGGTGGCATGTGCTCCGCCACTAATTTCCTTGTTGTGCTGGCGCAGACGGCGTTCCAGATTCACGGTGGCTCCCACATACGTGGAGCGTTTGCACGACGACTCCAGCAAATACACGAAGAATTCTTTGGATTCCTCTTCTTCTTCGACCACTACTTCATCCTCGTCGGGTTGCATTGTGTTATGGATTTATGGATTTATGTATTTATGTATTTATGTGTTTATTAGAAAATGAAAAATGTGTATATTTTTCAGTTTTTGATGTTTTCAATTGCATTGCATTGCATTAGGCCTTAGAACCTTCTGCCTGCAGCCCTGGGGGTCGCGGTGGGAACAACATCATCCGATACAAACGCGAAGTCGTCTGATTGCTGTGAATCAGCGTGTTCAGATGTGTTGCATCGGTCGTATTCATCGTGGTGGGCAGGATAGGCATGTTGATGATGATGCGGTTGTTCGGACATGACGATGTCGTCGTTGTTGAATTCGGTGCTTTGGGTGTCTCCTGAGATGCAGCGACCCAGCGCACGACGGCACACCTCGTAGGCAACCGGCGTGTTGACTGAATCGTGCTGAATGGAGTGCACGCGGTCAAGCCCCATGCCAACGGCGTTGCGTTTCGCAGATGGGTCGGAACCGATGAACAGAATGGAATGCATCGGATTCTGTTTTTTGTTGTCGGAGATCATTTTATTGATGTTCGACTGCGAGTGCGTTTTGGAATCATTGTTGTCGCCGTCGGTGAACACGTACGTTGTGGCTGGAACTCCGGCACTGCTCGTGTTCATCTGGTCAATCGCGATGGCGACTGCATCCCACAACGCAGTCAGGCCATCACATGTCAACTCAGTCGGGTCCATGAGCGCGACATCGTGCACTGGAACTCGTTCACCCACCTGAATGTTGTCATGCGACGAGAATTTGATGATGCGAAGGTGGGCACTGTATTCACAAGGTGCGCGGTAGCGCTTTTGCAGGTCCACCATGATTTCATTGATGCCTTTGACAACCGACACACGCTGGTCCTCCATGGAACCGCTGACATCTTGGACAAACGTGACGTCCATGTCTTTCGTTGCAATGGGGGGCAATTGGGGTTCTTGGGTCTGCTGGGTCTGCTGGATTGCATCGTTGATTTCGGTTGCGTTGATTTCGGTTGCGTTGATTTCGGCCATTGTTTCGTTGTGGTTGCTGGTTGTTGCTATTTTAAACTGTTTCATTCGAAAAGAGCGTTCAATTTTTTTTTAATTGTGAAAAAAATGTGAATGCATGTGTCATGCAGTGGTGCATTTTTCATAAACGTGCTTGCATGCGCCGAATGTGGTGATTCCAATGAAAATCCACGATTGACTGTAAAAGTATTTAGACACGTCCAGCGCTTGGAGCGCGTAAGAACACACGGGGTTTGCCATATTAAAAAATGTGACAATGTATCCATACATCCCGGGAGGCGCGCAGAACTGCACATATGTTTGTGCTGCGACCCAATGCAGCGATGCAAACGCAATGGGCATCAGCATGATGGAGACGATTTGGTTGCCACGCATTGTTGTTGTTGTTAAATGCGTCGTCTTTTTAAATGATTTACGTCGATGATGTGATTTTTGGCTGCGTTCAGGTCAATTGCATGCGCATCATGTGATGCGTTCCGGCGGGCATGGCGTTGCGCTTCGTTGTGTTCGTTGTGGTTATCAAATCATCTCCAACGAACCACCGCATGGATGGCTTGTGCCAAAATTTTTTATAAAAAACGGTTCCATGGGTGAGCATTGCGGCAACATAACTGAATGAACTGGCCGATGTGACCAGAGAATCCGCAAACACCAGCCCATTAAACGTGTCCTCCACCGATTCGTTCAAATGCATGACCACCGTCGTGGGCGAGTATTTTGTGTATTCCGCGAATTCGGTCCTCGCATTTCCCTGCGAATAAATGTGAAATCGAATGGGTTTCCCACCTTTGTATTTTGCGGTTATGAATCGCATGATGCTGATGTAATATGAATCCGATTCATTCTTGCGCCGGTGAATTCGCATGTCATCGGCACTGTATTTGCGCACATGCACCGCTACATTGTAAAATGCAGCATCGTATGGAGTGTGTTTGCCTTCGAAAAACAGGCGTTGCACCCGTTTAAAAACAGCGGTTTCCAATAACCGCGTCAAATTGGCTTCGCAGAATGCGTAGTTGTCAATGCCATTGTATCGTCGGATGGGCGCGGTTTCGTCCTTCTTCAAAAAATGAGTGTCTAAATTCATGTATCGAATGAGTCGGTCTGAAAACCCGGGGTCATTTGTGTAATTGTGTTCAAACTTCATGCGGTCAATGTTGGATGGAAACACGTAGTGCACATGCGGCGTCATTGTGTATGTGAACAAAATGTCAAACACAATGTTCTGAAATTGGGCTCCAAATCCATCCAACCTTGGCTCGGTTGAAACATATGATGTTTGCATTTACATTGTCTCTCTAAAAAAAACTACGACATTGAACTCCTTGTTTGTGGGGTTAGTGGCGTTTGTGGTTATTGCATTTGCATTTGCAGATTCGTGGGTGTCTTCGTTCCCGGTCTGGCTTGATTCCGCACAACAGAATCGCAAATATAAAGGTGAATGCACCCGCCATGACAAATATTTCGCCGACAAGCATCTGAATTGCTGGATTGGTGGATTGATGGATTGATTTATAATTGCTTGGTGTTTCCCGGGTTAAATGCAATCAATTTTTTTCATTTGCGCGCATCATTATAATTTTGAATGAACCACTGCACTGTTTCGCGAAGTCCCTGGCGGATGGACGTGAATGCGAACGGCGGGTTGTTGCCGTAGAGGCGTTTGAATTTGGAATTGTCCGCGGTTTTTTTGAACTGGCCGTCGGCTTGTGCGGTGTCATACACCACCTCGTTGTCAAACCCGACCGCATCGACAATGTGTCGCACCACTTGTGCGATGCTGATTTCATCGGCGGGGTCCACCGAGAGAATGAGGGTGCCAGCGCCAGCGCCATCGGCATCGGCATCACACTTGGCATCGTAGCATTCCAGCACCCAAATCAGCAAATGCGCCAGGTCGCGCGAGTAAATGAACTGTCGTAAGGGCGCGCCGCTCCCTGCAACCACCAGCGGCACGCCCTGCTGCTTGGCCAGGTAGCACTTGTGAATGAGCGCCGGAATGACGTGCGCGTCTTCCAGATGAAAGTTGTCGTGCGGGCCGTAAATGTTGGTCGGAATGACGCACACGAAATTGTGGCCGTATTGTGCCCTATAGCATCGCGTCTGCACTTCCAGCATGCGCTTGGCGTATGCATATGCGTCATTGGATGCGTGCGGAGGGCCGGCGTGCAGCATGCCCTCGTTGATTTCTTTGGTTTTCGTCTTGTCATCCGGAAAAATGCACGTGGAGAGGCAGCTCACCACCTTGGACACGCGCAATTCGTGGCAGACGCGCAGCACGTTCATGTTGATGCGCACATTCGTTTCAAACATGTCCACCTTGCACCGCATGTTTTTGAACAGGCCGCCCACCGCTGCCGCCAAATGAATGACTGCATCGGGTGCAACGGCGCGAAAATACTTAAGGGTGGCTTCATAGTCGGTCATGTCGCAGTCGCGCGAGGACGCAAACACGAACTGATATTTCAATTCGGCTCCAGAAATGTCGCGCATCGCTGACCCCACAAGTCCGGACCCTCCGGTCACTAATATCGTATCAAATTGTGGTGGGTTCGATTGCTGCATCAAATGTTTGAGAGAAAATTGCAATTATTAAATGATTTACATGCAAAACATTTAAATAGTATTTTGGTTGTTTTAATACACGCACACCAACACCAACCAACACCAACCAACACCAACATAACAGACACATTGAATGACATCGGCACCGGCACCAACAAAAGTGGCATTCATCACCGGAATCACGGGGCAGGACGGGTCATACCTGACCGAACTGCTACTTAGTAAAAATTATTTAGTGCACGGATTGATCCGGCGTTCGTCCACCATGAACACGTCGCGCATCGAGCACATGTTTCACAATCCCGCGCTCAAGTTGCACTACGGCGACATGACGGACAGCGCGTGTCTGTACAAAATTATGAACCTCATCAAGACCACGTATGCCTTGGACCGGCTGGAGATTTACAACCTGGCAGCACAATCACATGTCAAAATCTCGTTTGAGATGCCGGAATACACGGCCGACACGGATGCATTCGGCACGCTGAAACTGCTGGAAGCCGTCCGCAACAACCAGCTGGACGCCGTTGCGCGGTTTTATCAGGCATCCACCAGCGAGCTGTATGGCAAGGTGCAAGAGATGCCGCAGCGCGAGACCACGCCGTTTTATCCGCGGTCCCCTTATGCGGTTGCGAAGCTGTATTCATACTGGATTGTCAAGAATTACCGCGAGGCGTACGGCATGCACGCATCCAACGGCATTCTGTTCAATCATGGCGGAGTGCGCCGCGGCCACAATTTCGTGGAGCGAAAAATCACTCTGGGACTCGGCAAAATTCTGCGCGGCGAGACGGACCGGCTGGTCATGGGCAACATTGATTCGGAGCGCGACCTGGGCAGCGCGCAGGATTATGTGGAGGGCATGTGGTTGATGCTGCAGCAGGACACGCCGGATGACTACGTGCTGGCCACGGGTGAGACGCACAGCGTGCGCGAAATGATTGAGCTGGCATTCAGCATGGTGAACATAAAATTAAAGTGGCGCGGCACCGGCGCGGATGAAGTGGGCTACGACGAGGCCACCAACAAAGACATGATTTTCATTGACCCGAAGTACTATCGCCCGACGGAGGTGGACGTGCTTTGGGGGGACGCATCCAAAGCGGCACGCGTGTTGGGATGGCGGCCGCGCACCTCGTTCCAGCAGCTCATTGCCGAAATGGTGCAGCAGGACACGCAAACCGTGTATAAACTCATCTGATGCGGGTTGCGCAATACAATGCCATTAGCCCGACGTAAAAAATGAACAAATGCAGCACGACCATTGCATCATTGGTCATGCCACTGGATGACTGTGGTTGCATTATGATTGGATTGATGATATAATTACGTGCATTTATTTATATGCGTTTTGATTTGATTTATACGCACATGTTCAGTCAACATGTGCTTATTTACTCATTCTACTTATTTTAGTACCACTTTACTACCATTTTATCACCAATACCAACCGTCATCGGAATCGCTGTCAACAAACTGACGGAAGGGGCAGCAGTCGGACACGAACACGACGCGCTCCATTTTTCGCAGCTGTTGGGCTGAAAGCAGCCAGCGAATCTTGGCTTGGTCTCCGAACTGTACCAAACGCTCGACCACGCAAATGCCGGTCTCGTCGCGTCCGCCCGACGCGCCAACAAGGTACACGGGTTTCATAGTGCGCACTTCGCGCTCGTCAGTGCGGATGGTGGCGACGCGGCAATCGCGCAGGTTGAAGAACACCATGCTCTTGGTGTAAACATTCGGGTCAAACACGGGCGCCGGATACAGGTTGGTTGGGTCAACTGTCCAGCGAGCGGTTCCTGGACGCGCCTTGCCTGGAAACATGTTGGCCTTTTGCGAGAACATCCAGAGCAGTTTGCGCGGGGTGACGATGCGCTTCAAGTGATATTGCAAGCTGAATGATGGATATGACGGATATTCCAGCCGAATGGTTTGTTCGAACAGCGCATTGAAATCGGCCACGGTCTTGCATGCCACCAATTCGTCTGCACGCGAATGGACTAGGCACCACATCATGCGGACCATTCCTTTATGCGCCAAATCACGCTCGGTGCTATACGGCGTGACGTATTTTACCACGTCCTTGTCGTCGCCCTTGTCGTCGTCCTTGCCGATGTAAAACCCGCGAAGCTGTTCTTCTTTGGAGACCTCGGTTTTCATCGGCGGAAGCAGCCAGTTGTTCTTGGTGCGCCATTCCTGCATGCGCCGTTCAAACACCTCGTTGGAATACGCATCGTTTTTAATTGCCTCGTCATGCATCCATTTCAATTGTTCTTCTCTCGTTCTGAAAATGGGGGAAACGGTCGGTGCATCTGGGCGCTTCAAGTCTATCCATGTTGGTCTGCACTGGGACTGTTCCTCTCGCTCATATCGTTCATATTCTCGTTTGTCATATGTGTCGCACGATTCCGCTATACTTGCGGCGGCGTATAAATCCGGGTTTACTTGGATGCCTGGACTTGCAGTTGCAGGGGCAGGGGCAGGTTTTGCAGGTGTAGTGGGTTTTGCAGGTGCAGACGATGGAATGTTGCGTTTGGCGATGCTGGCCCAAGACGTCATTGTGTCGGGATGAACTACCTAACCCTAAATGTGCCTTTATTTTTAAATCAATTTTTTATCATTTGTATTGATGGCATTGAATATGTATTAAAGGCATTGTCCGGTCATTTATTATTCTTCATCATTCATCATTCTTCCCGTATTTATTATTTCCATTTTCTCTCAAATGCAGATGAACGAACCTGCAACAACCAAGAAACCTCGAGTTCGCATCGTGAAAAAACCCGTGTCCGTGGGCGAAGTGTTGGATATTCACGGCGACATTAAGCAGAAGCTGCAGTACTTCATTGCGCAAAAGAAAATCCCGAACATCATATTCCACGGCGTGTCGGGATGCGGCAAAAACAGCCTCGCATGGAATTTTATCCGCCGCATTTACGGCAATGACAAGGCAGCTGTGAAGGATTACGTAATGCACGTGAATTGCGCGCACGGCAAGGGCATCCGCTTCATTCGCGAGGACCTGAAGTTCTTTGCCAAAACGAACGTGGACCTGAAGGACGGGGAGATATTTAAGAGCGTGGTGCTGCTGAATGCGGATAAGCTGACCACGGATGCGCAGTCGGCGCTGCGCCGGTGCATTGAGCTCTTCAACCATTCCACACGGTTCTTCATCGTGGTGGAGGACAAATACAAGCTGCTGCGCCCCATTCTGTCGCGGTTCTGCGAGATCCACGTGCCCGAACCCACCATAAACGGACAGCAGGTGAATCTGCACACTCACCTGTTGCAAAAAACGTTTGCCGGCACCGCATTGGACAAACTCAAGCAGCAGCGCGCCGAGTGGTTGCAGAAGGAGGTGTCTGTTGCACAGACCTACTCGCACGGGGACCTGATTGCACTGGCCGATAAATTGCATGAACGTGCCTATAGCAGCATTGATTTGTTGGGATGGCTGGAAGCGCGCCCCGATTCCGAGATTCCGTCCGACAAAAAATACGAGAAACTCATCGCCTTTCAAAAGGTGCGCCACGAATTTAGGAACGAGAAGTTGCTCATGCTGTTCATGTTGCATTTTATGCTATTTCGTTCTGATGCCAGTTTAGAAAATATATCATTTATGTAAACCTAACCCGAAGAACACACAACAGCACAATAGAATGGACGACTTTTCTCTCGTAAGCCTGCAGGAATCGCGCAACGAGTGGTGCGCGCGCTTGGTCAACATTTTAGCGCCCATGACGGCGGAGGGTTTCCGGTCCATTTTTGACGAAGCGTGGAAGCTGTGCGAGCAGAACAATGAGACGGGGAAATATTTGATGACATTTCAGAATTTTCTCTCGCGCGTGCCGAAATGGAATGCCACCATCATTGAGCAGGAGACGCAGCGCATCGTGGACCGCAGCGGGTGCGGGTATTTAGCCGACCTGGTGACGTGCGTGCACATCATTCAGCTGAAGAGCCTGACCTGCATGCGCGTGGGGTGCAAACAGAAGAAGGTGGACATCGACGTTCCACAGCTGAACGATTTTGTGCACAAGGTGTACGTGCACTGCGCGCGCAAGCTCTACACCAACGTGTATTTGTTCGAGCGCGGCATTCCTCCCCTTTCCACTCAGAAGAACATGAGAGAAATTGAGATAATTATTAAGGAGTGCATTCTGGACAGCATTCGCGAGAGCATCCCCCTTGAAATGATTCTTAAGAATTACATGGATGAAACCATAGAAGACCACACCGAAATAAAAATAAAGGAGGAAATCGTGTCGCAGGAACCGGTTCCAAGTGCCGCTGCGAATGCGCCGAATCCGAATGTTGCTGTTGCAAATGCTGCAAACACCAGTGCAATGGCCGCAGCGGGCATTGAGCCCACTTCTGTGGATGCATTTCCCAGCGTGTCTTCCTCTTCTTCTTCTTCTTCTTCTGCCGACATCAACAACAACAGCAGCAGCAACAGCAACAACAGCAGCAACAACAACATCAACCATAGTAGCACCATTAAATTCAATGACACTGACAGCGCCATCGACATGAACAATGCGGAGCACAGCATTCATGCTCCCAAAACGGAGGAACGCCTGGAACAAATCAGCAACGAGCGATACATGCAGCGCAAATTGCAAGAGGAGGAGGATGATGATGGTGATTTGGACCGGCTGAAAATCGGCGAAGACGTGCAGCTGGATGTGTTTGACGTGCACCCCATGGAAGAACCGTCGCTCAAAATGAATTTTGACGCGCCCGAACTGGACGACATTGAAATCCTGGCCTAAAATATTGACCTGAAATCTTGACCAACCTAAATGACCGTGTATGCATTGGTGGAATGACAAATGGAAACCGTTAGATTGTGGCGTGAAATCGCATCCATCATTCGGGCCTTGAGTGCCTCATCGAACAGGATGATTTCAACAAACACTTTGTCTTTTTCTTCCACAATTGGATGGCTGCATTGTTCAATGCAGCCCCTCGCCCATTCCTTGCAGATTGGCGCCAAATCCGATGCAAACGCAATCAAGTAAGCCCCTTTGACCCTTTCATTTTCCATGTGATCTCGCGGGATTCCATATAGGGGCGGTTCCCAGAACACAGTGCACAACCCGACCACTGTCCACAGGCCACCGCATTGCATGAATTTGCGAAGCGGCACATAAAACATGGAATTTCGATTGTATTGGGGGTGCGCATTCTCCATTGTCAAAATGCTGATGCCGCATTCATTCCTGTTCCACACGATGGGACACATCTTGTAAGCATTTGGATTGATTGGGGACCTATTTGAGCCCTCATTCTTCT
>Ga0209088_10000136_pt1 | contig 54224 bp, 60 predicted proteins | sample S_140625_EF_Meta_FD_187324 | JGI IMG/M metagenome (GOLD analysis project Ga0209088, IMG submission 187324) | Freshwater microbial communities from Lake Simoncouche, Canada to study carbon cycling - S_140625_EF_MetaG (SPAdes) (version 2) | ecosystem: Environmental > Aquatic > Freshwater > Lake ... | reverse complement strand
GCATTGTAAAAAGTGGAGCCAACTTAAAATTTATTTTTTATTTCTGTTCGTATTTTTTCTTGTTTTGTGTTTTCTTGATTTATATTTTCTTGATTTATATTTTCTTGATTTTTTTATATTTTTTTTTAATGTTCCTCCTCTTTCACCTTTCCTTTTGTTAGGTTTAGATTCTCCTGGTTTTAGAGCTTCTTCTGGTACATCTTGTATTATATCATAAACTTCTTTAATATCTTCAGGACGTAAAAAAGTTCTATCCATTAATTGGGAAAAAACCTCTTCTTCACCACTCTTAGCTGTTTTTCTTACTAAACTTGCAGAAACTGCTCCAGGACTAACATCACCTTTTTGTACGAGTTTTATGAGATCTGTAGTTGACATATCTATTAAACTTTGCATACCTGGTCTTTTAAGTTTAATACCTTCAAAAGATACTGGAGGTTCAAGCTGACCTAAACTCTTTCCAAAAAAATCATAACTACGATCTTCACCACAAAATACAACAACTTTTAAGTTTTCTCGAGGATACTTATAATAATGTTCTAATATATATTGTAATGTGCTTAAAGCAGGTGATGTTCTTGCTTTAGGTTTTGCTGTAGCTTTAGGTTTTGCTGTAGCTTTAGGTTTTGCTGTAGCTTCTTGTTCTGATGCTTCTTCATCGACTAATAATTCCAACGGATCACCCATTAATTCAATAACTACTTGAATACTTTGTATTGCTGCTGCAAGCTCATTTGAACCTTCGTGAGTAAATTTAACACTTAAATATTTTTTTAATCTTGGAATTACGCTGTATATCAAACGTTGCTTAGTGTAAGGATCAACTGGATTTGTATCATCATCCCAAGATTGTGATAAAATAATACTAACTTGGTGAAGATTCCTGTTTGCTGCATATAAAAGTGCTTCTGTTAAAAGAATTACATGTCCTGGCGTAAATGGATTCATACGAGATACAATAATAGGAACTATTTCATCGTCAGTTTGTGTAAAAGGTACATGTTCTCTATAAACTTCATCATACACAATACTTAGATCTTCTGGTTCTTCTGATATGGCTTTTTTTACTGATGCTTCTTCTTCCATATTATAAATAATTATTTTAATTATAATAAGATAAAAATATAATTAGAAACTACTACTTAAAGCCACATTTGATTCAGATTGTTCATTAGAAAAGGTTATAATAGATTTCACTCTTTTATTTAAAAATGGTTTTACTAATTCATAAATAGTACTTGTATAACCATTTGCATTTATAATCATAATTTTTTCTAAATGTGTGCTATATTTTTCAGTAATTAATTTTGCCAGTGCAACCGCATTCTTGATTTCCAAAAAATTTTTCATTTTAAACCCTTTCAAATCTAAAATCCATATCCAATTTTTCCCGTTCAATTCGCTCAATACTCCATCATAATGCTGAATTATTCCGGTCGTTTCATTGTTTGTAGCATTTATAGGACATGTATAATACACATCTCTATCTATATGTTCTTCCAATTTTACAAAAGAATGACTAGTTGGACATTGTTGACATATTTTGCATACAAAAGGCATACTAAACAATAATTAAAATCTATAAATATTGTTTAATGATATTTCTTACGTACTTTACTATTTCAATTGAATAGTAAATTGCTTCTCTCTAAATTTTCTGTGTTTATTTTTTGTTTCATTTATTTTTTTATTAAGATGCATAATATTATCTACTATTTTTTGTTTATTTTCATTTACTTCTTGAATCACTTCATTATGAATTATTTTCTCGAATTGTGTTTCTCCTTTTTTTGCTTGAAAATAAATATGTCTCCTTTTTAAAGTGCAATATTTACAAAAACACCCGTTGTCAATATAATGGTCCATTTGAACATCATTTATATATTGATTTTCTAAACATATTTGCATGTAAAATACAAATTCATTTCTAGTATAAGGAAACACTGGTTCACAGATTTTCTCTTTCCATAAATCCAAATACTTTTTTCTCTCTTCATCATTATAATAAAATTTAAAATATTTGCAATTTTGTATATCCTTTAAAAAATTTGATGGAACCTTGTATTCAGATTTAAATTTATTATACAATTCTCCTATTTTTTTGGCAGATGTTGAATAATCCATAATCAACACAATATCTGTTTGAAAGATAATAGAGAGAATAGACGCCCATTGGTGTGAATCACATAGACGTAACTTTACATAATGAATTCCATTTTCTATTTGAATAGTGTATTTATTTTCAAAATCAAATGGAATCGGTTCTCCAATGTTGTATTTATCAAAATAATGATCATTGTTTTCAATGTGTGGAAATATTTTATTAAACCGATCTGTTACTCTTTTTAAAGAATATTGATTTATATTTTCTTCGCTATTATTGAAATGATAAGGTGATATCTTTTCAAAAAATTCCGACATTTTTCTCTCTATAGGTGTCCTATAAACATCCATTACATATACAATTTTTCCTGTACTTGCTAGATAATGTATAATATCATTTACTTTAATACCATCTATTCCAGTTAATACTGACAACATTACTTCATCATGTATATGAATAACATTGTATGATTTACCTAGAGAGATACGTAATGAAGAAACTAGCGTCGTAGACCCCACTTTAGGTGGCGTATAAATAAAAATATAACGATTCGATTCTGATGCAAATAAATGTTTGATTGAATTGTTTATTTTTGTTTGACAAGCTGACATTATGTTACTTTAATTTATATTTTTAAATTAAAATATAAATATTTCGCTATATATTTTGTAGATGGAAGCGATTCTTGTCATGGATGGAAACAATGAATTATCGAAAAAGGGTATTATTCCTTGGAATTCTACTAAAGATTTACATTTTCTGTATACAATTACAAAAAGAAATGTAGTGATTATGTCTATACACACATATAATTCATTACCCAACCCATTTGAAAGTGGACTAATTATTGTATTAGACAATCATCCTGAATTGTATCTAGATTCAAAACACCCATCTTATTGTAATACATTGTTTACTAATAATTTTAATATTCATAAATCCATTTTGCGCTATAGAGAGAAATATAGGCAGTTTTACCCGGCTTTAAGTAGTAATTTCAAAATATATATTATTGGATGTGAAAAAATTTGCAACCAATATTTGGACTCATGTAATGTCATGTGGGTATTGCAAAATAAAAATTGTTTCTCATGCGACAACACTTATAAATATATTTTAGAAAAGCAATTTAAAGAAGTGGATGTGGATATGAAGTTGGAAGAAACCAATATACAGAAAATAACAAAATATGTTCATAATTTTTAATTGTCATAGCCGTTGTATCCATCATAGCTATACATGATATGATAGAAGGGTCGAGCATCGTCATATGGTCCTATCCAATCATTTTCGTTTATTTCTATAATAAAAGCATCGGGATCCATTTGAGGTTCATCAGATTTGAGTATTCTATAAATAAAATCCTGGATAGAAGTATACATAGAATAGAATACACTAAAATTTGGTTGATTGTATTGTTGAAACATACTATTCGATTGGTATTGTGTTTTTTATTTTATTTTTTAAAAAGTATTCATTTTTATTTTTAAATATATTGCACCTTTCAGACAAAAAAGCAGGTATCAATTTACTTGTCATCTTCTAAAAAATCTTTTAGTAATATATGTGTATGTCTTATATTATCATTAAATGTCTTTACTATATCTAGTAAAGAATCATGTGATAATTTTTTTATATTTATTAATTGTATAGAATCAAGCAATTTATAATCACATATTGTATTTATTATATCTGATTTATTTTTTATATTTTCATTAGAACTTTCTACTTGCACTTTACAATTGGTGTAAAATATTTTATTGTATATATAATTTATGAAAGAATACATATTATAGTATTATAATATATATTTATACTCTTTTTAATGACGTTTTGTCTTGTTTTTTTTCATATTTTTACAAATAGGACAACAACAATTTGGCTTATGACCATTTGAACTTTTTCTTCTCTTTGTATTCTTTCTTCCTCCTATTTTTTTTTCTGTTTCTGTTGGAATCATGTCTTCCTCTTTCTTTCCCATATTTTTACAAATAGGACAACAACAACTTGATTTATGACCATTGCTCTTTTTATTTGGGTTAGTTTTTGATTTATTAGTTTTTGATTTATTTTTCATATTGTTACAAATAGGACACGTACATATTGATTTGTGACCATTTTTCTTTTGATAGCCATTTTTCCTTTCTCGTTCTTTTTCTAAATCTTCTGCATATCCATGACGTTGTGCTTTTGCTTCCATGTTTTTACAAATATGACATCCACAATCCATTTTGTGTCCATTTTTTCTTTTACCACCTATTACCTTCTCGCTATCAATAGTCATTATAATGTATACAAATATAAAATTTTTTCAATAAAATTACTTGGCTTCAGAAGTAGTTCGTGCTGGTCTTCCTCGTGACTTTCCTGGAGCACGCTTAGAATCCACTAAAGTCCATTCTTTCTTCTCTTCGGTGGATTCCGTTTTTCTTGGCGCTTCTCTTGGCGCTCTTTCTCTTGGTACTCTTTCTCTTGGCGCTTCTCTTGGTCCCTCGCCTCTCACTCTAGGAACTCTCTTTTCCCTAGGTTCTTGCTCCTGCTCTTGCTCAGAACTCTTGTAATTTGTTCTTGCAAGCTTAAACTCTCTTCTGGTTTCGCACATTAGCTTACCTCCCTTAATACCACTCACGTTGGAAGCTTGAAACTCATGTGGACCACTTGTACTCTTGACAAGATCTAACTCCACATATTCTCCTTGAACTAGATACTTGTATTGTTGATTCTCCACCTGAATTGCAGAGTGGTGTACAAAAATATCAGAGCCTGATTCAGTAATTGTAATAAATCCATAACCAGTAGAATTATTAAACCACTTCACTCTACCAGTTAGGTGCTCTGAGGGTGTAACGACGTCGTTTGTAGAAGACATTCTAATTATAATGTATTATAATAATGTATCTTTAAACCATTTTAAATATATAATTATTATAATGATTCACTTTGAGTTATATAATACACATGACTCAATACAAATCTTTCTAAATCCTCTTTTTTTGTTATATCTACATCATTCATGTTTATTTTTGAAAAATCATAAAACTCAATGTTTTCATGAGATATGTATTCAAAAATAGGAATTAAATTAATCATTTCATGTTCTATAATGGTTGATAAATCAACATTGTATTGCTTTGACATGTATCGAACATAATTGTATATTGTCAAAGCAATCATTTTCTGTCTTGTATCCTTTGCCTTTTCATTAAATTTTCTGAATACTATGAAAAGGGATTCTATATAATCAGGCATTTTATCATAAGTACTTTGTGACATTTTACTTACATATTATATTATTTTTAAATGTTTTTTACATTTGTTCTATTTCTTTTTTACATTCATGTATAAATAATTCATAAGAAGGTGATTCTTTAAATTCTAAATTTCTAATAGATAATAACATTTTTTTCAATATAGAAGGCACATTTGGGTGCTCAGTTATTTCCTTTTTTTGAATAATAATGTCTTTTTCTTTTAGACTATCATCCCTCCATAGACTATCATCCCTCCATAGACTATCATCCCTCCATAGACTATCATCCCTCCATAGACTATCATCCCTCCAAGGCAAATTTCCAAGATAAAAATAGATTAGCATATAGCATAACGACTCTAAATCATCTCGACGACTTAATTCTATTTTATTATGAGCATTTATACTTGCATAGGTTCGACTACCAATTAATCCACTTGTTGTTTTCATTTCTATATGCTGTCCGTCTTGTATATAAGTTTTACATAATCCAAAATCTATTAGAAAGATCTTTGTATTTTCCCCCAATAGAAAATTGTCTGGTTTAATATCACGATGTAGTAATCCCTTATCATGTATGGATTTTAACAAAGTAATAATTTGACACCCTATTTTCAAAGTCAATTGTAGAGAGAATTTCTTTTTTTGTGTCAAAAGTTGTTCCAGACTTTTACCTAATAAAGGGAGAATCATATAATAATTTATATTGTCTTTTCCATACCATTTTACTTGTGGTATACCAGGTGTTCCCAATAAGTATTGATATATATTTGATTCATTCTTTAATAAAGTAGTGCCAATCGAAATCGGTTCCACTTTAATTGCGACTTCTTCTCTCGTTCTGCAATTTTCGCCCTTGTAAATAGAACCAAAGGAACCTTCGCCGATCTTATTTAACACATTGTATTTATGATTGATCATTAATACAATTTCCGGATTAGTATTTAAATAAATATATTATGTATTAAAAAATAATACATTAAAATTGGTTAATGCAAAAACGTTTGTCACTATCATAATGAATTGTTGAATAATCATCGTTAATTTTCCCCAAAAAGAAATTGGATTAAAATCAGAAATACCTACACTGGCTTGTATAGTAGTAGCTAAAAGTAAATAATCGATTGGCATTAGTTTATGTTTTGATTGACGTTCAAAATGATCTCGCAAATACCAGTATATACATGTAAATAGTATAATACATGTTATATGAAACAAAATAATATTTTTAATCAAATTCAATTCCATTTATATATTCTTTTTATAAAAAAATATTAATATATATTATGAGCCAGAAATCAAATAGTGATTCAAGTGATTTTGAAAGTGATTTTGAAAGTGATTCAGATAATGAAGTTGTTAAGAGTAAAGTTGGAGCGGTAAAGAAGAAATTTGAACATGTTGATGAAGAAGCAGATCCACAACAGGAACAGATTGATGAGGCAAATCGCAAAGAAGCTAAAAGGAGAAAAAAAGAATTGGTAGATAGTAAATTGACCGCTATTGCAAAAAATCTAAAACCCAAAGAAGAAGAAGAAAAACAATCAAAAGGCGGTAAATCAAAGAAAAGATTTAGAAAAAATAAATCTAAAAAAACAAAAAAAAGAAAATCAAAAAGAAGAAAATACAATTAAAATCCTAAAATGTAAATGGTTATAATGTGTAAAAAAGTCTTGTTCATAATATATTTTTATCATATAAAATGGTGTTTATATGATAAAATGTCTACAGATTTAATTATATAAAGTCAATATTTTCCACACTTTAAAATAATCTGGCTCAAAACTGATATTATTTGGCGTCCAAGATGCAAACGAATCTTCGCTACCTCCGACCAAATAATTACCTGTAAACGTATCAAAATAATAATGATGGCCATAATATGCCATCCAACGATTACAATTGGACCCTACACCTATTGGCAAACTTTGTCCCTTATATTTATCTGTAATGGCAAATCCGCCACCCCAAGTTTCTTGCGGTTGGACAAAATTGGTTGTACCCGCGCCACACGACCATATACCTATAGTAGGGTCATTCAAATTTGTATTAGCTTTTGGTGTCAACAAGTATTCAATAGATTGTTGATTTAATATTTTTACGCTCTGAATTTTCCCATTGATGGTTTTATAAATGATTCCATTATTAATGATCAATTTTAAAAGTTTGGTATAATCGGTTAATGGTCCAACACCTGATTCTGCAAATCCACCGGCATATTTATTGTTTGGTAATCCAACATAGGGTTTGAATACTTGTTTATTTGACTGATTCACAAATCCATCATCAGATACATTTGGGTCAGAAGAAACATAAAATGTATTATAATTAACATTTACACCTTTTTGCGCATCAAATCGATTCGGCTTTGTAAAGACATTTTCTCTATAGAAACCGCAATCTACCATTTTTTGTGGAGCATCTGGTACATAAGGCAATGAACCACATGATAACCAAGTATTATTCATTTCTAGCGGAATAAATATTTTTTCCTGGCAATATTGAGCAGCATTTTGCTGAATACCTTTGTTTTGTAATGCCCCACTAATAACCGCACCTAACATATTTAATTCCGCACCATAATTTGTATTTGTAGTTGTACCTGGTTTACACAATAAAGGAAATTGAATGCGCGCAAGAATAGAATCAGTAAACGTAACTGGTTTATTATAATAATAAGATGTAAATACGTCGACATTGTCGGAACCATTATTAATATTGGATTGCTTTTCTAAATATTGAATATAGCCTATAAAATTAGCAAACGTACTATTGTTTGGCGGAGGTGTTCCAGCTGGATATGTAATACCTGTAGTAAAATCTGTGTAATTTTGTTGATTTAGATAATTAATTCGGGTGTTTCCCAACCCCCAAAAAGTATATCCTAATCCTGAACTACTATTTATCAGGTCTCTTAATGTCATTGTATTTCCTAAACCTTGTTGAGTTGCTATTGTTACATTGTATATAGGGGTTCCATAATTGTCGTAATTACCTGTAAAAGTAGAACCAGAAATATATGTATTGATATTGGATACTTCTGGAACATATTGCGAAACTGGATCTTCTAATGTGCCTATCAATCCGTCTTCTATTGCTTTGCAAAAAAGAATAGTACCTAATAATTTTGTCATGGACGCCCACCTCCATATCATAGTTTCATTTATTGGTTTATTTACAATTGCGCCATTTGCATCATATTTTTGACCAATTCCTGCACCAATAAACACTTCTTCATTGGTAAACGCATTACCAAAAACATAACCTGAAAAAGATGCACCACTTAATGCATTATTAGTTTCTAAATATTCTTTGACTAGATTGATGGCATTTTGACTCACAAACGATCCTTTATTGATGGTATTAATTTCTAATGTTTGATTTATAATATCTACTTCATTATTTGCTTTTTCTTGAGCTAAATTTTGAGCTAAATTTTGCGCAATATTATTTGCATCTTCCTGAGAAATATTTGAACTCGATGTTGCAGTTGCAGTGGCAGTTACTAATACATTGTCTATTGTATACGCATTGGCTTCGGCTTGGGCGTTTGCAAAAAAAGACATATATATCCACTTTTAAAAAAAGTGGAGCAAAAATTTTAATTATACTTTTAAAAAAAGTGGAGCAAAAATTTTAATTCTACTTTTAAAAAAAGTGGAGCAAAAATTTAATTCTACTTTTAAAAAGTGGAGCAAAAATTTAATTCTACTTTTAAAAAGTGGAGCAAAAATGTACTTCTACTTTTAAAAAAAGTGGAGCAAAAATGTACTTCTACTTTTAAAAAAAGTGGAGCAAAAATGTACTTCTACTTTTAAAATATTAATTACTATTTTTTGCTCCACTTTTTCTAAAAGTGGATAAAGTGGATAAAGTGGATTTAGACATAAAGTGACTGGTTGGTCACTACATATTTCAGTGTTATATTTGGTATTTCCTTTAATTTGCTCAAGAAAGCAATATTACCCATCATTTCAGCAATTTTCTCCATTTCACAAGAAATATTGTTTATCTTGAGAAGCGCCTTGACAAATTCCCCTAAAAATATTTCTTTTTCTAAACCAATTTTCTGAAGAAGAAGTTTACATGATTCTACATCTGACGCATTGCACCATTCATTCGTATATTCCAGCAAATCATAATGAATTTCGTATTCCATTCCCGAACAAATATTACGTTTCAATTCGACATCTTGGAATCTGTTATATTCGTCATTGATTTTCGTGACTAATTTCTTTACATCTTGGTCTTGCGTTTGCGGGAACAGCGCCTTCAAATCTTCTTGTACTGAAATATTGGTAAAACAGCCAAAAAGGGAAACCAATTGCGCCGACGATAAATGGTCCAATTGATTGTTTACAAGAAGGTCTGCAAATATTAAGCAATGGGTCTCTTTTAGATTGGCGGCGATCTTGCCTTTCAATGTCAGTGTGGTTTCGTCTTCGAGAAAGCCATCTTCCTTTAACAAGGTTAGAACACGTTCTACTCCAGAATGGTAATAATTGTTCAGTTGATCCATTTCTTTTTGCAAGCATTCGATTTCCTTTTCTCTTTCTACGACTTTTTGATAAGATTTGATATCTTGTTTCAAGAACTTGTATTCATCTTCCATTTGTTTGGCTGCTTTTTCTACTTCCTTTTTCTTCTTATTAGAAAACATCTCGGAATTATCATAAAGATGCAAATATTTTTCCAATATATGGTATGGTGTTCTTACGTTCTGTTGCGAATTATCGTGCGATGTTTGCAGTTCGGTCATTTTATAATAGATCGCTTTTTGTTGATTATTTATGTCGGTAGTGGTCATACTACGGCTCGCAAATGACACCAAATTGGTGTCGCCAATATCGAGCAAATTGAGAATTAGATTATAAGAAATCTTGAATTTAGAGGTGAGCTTCTGTGGCTTTCCATTCATCATTGTTTTGTAGGAAATATGGTCTACGTTACGGAAGAGATTATTGAGATGGATACAGCTACCAATTTTATCAATGCCTCTTCTACCAGCTCGTCCACTCATTTGGCTCATTTCGTGTGAAAATAATAGACGCGAACCATTTCCGTCAAACTTATTTACGTCTGTAAATATTACAGATTTTGTAGGCATATTTACACCAATACTAAATGTTTCAGTAGCAAACAACAATTTAATGTATCCCTTTGCATATAAGAGTTCAACTATTTCTTTTAATATAGGTAAAACACCACTATGATGAATCGCTATACCTTTACGCAATAAAGCTACCATATTAATGTATTCAGGTAGATGTAAATATTCTTCATGATTTGGTAATTTACTACGCAATAGTTGCTCACATTCCCTATCAATAATATATGGGACTTTGCTATCAAATTCTAAAAGATTGGTCGTTATTTCATTTGCACATATATCTATTTTTTTGCGACTTAACACAAAACATAATGCAGGTAACATTTCGTTTTCTGTTAAATATTTTGTAACTTGATTCAATATATGGGCTCTTTTAACACGTATTTCTTTTGAATCAAATAATTTCAACATTTTTGTCATTTTAAAGTAATGTTCATCATTAAATTTTCCATTTGAATCTTGAATAATAAATGGTTTATTAATTATACTTTTAATTTCTTCATGAACTGCTTTATCTTTAATTGCCTTAAAAATACCATTATTTGTAGTAATGAACGAGTAATGTGTTAAAGGAACAACTCTATGTGTCGTATTTGTTAAATACACTTGTTTATTAGAATCTTTATGTATATTTTCACACCAATATGCAAAATTTTCAGGTTGGTCAATTGTAGCAGACAACATAACAAGTTGAATATGAGGCGGTAACATCATGAGAGTGCTTTCCCAAACGTGACCTCTCTCCTGCTCATTTATGAAATGTACTTCATCCATAATAACGCAAGCTAGTTCATTTTCAAAATCCATGTCAAAATTAACACTTGATGACACGTTAGGTGTTTTACTGCTAATTTGATATAATTTATTTAATAGAATTTCAGCAGTCATTACTAAAACATCAGCTTCTGGGTTACTTTTAACGTCTCCTGTAAGGATACCAAACGATATATGCTCATACTTTTTTGAAAAATCGTTAAATTTTTGATTCATTAACGATTTTATGGGGCCTGTGTATATAACTTTTTTTCCTTTAGAAAAAAAATGCTCAATAGCAAATTCGCCAGCAAGTGTTTTTCCACTGCCAGTGTGTGCCGTAACTAAAACATGGTGACCTTCTATAATTGCTTCAATTGCATGTTTTTGAAAAATGCTCAATTCATATGGATATTTTTCAAAACTTTCTTTGTATTTTTCCTCATTTTCCTTAGGATAATTGGTCATAGAACATATTTTCACCATGTTGGTTATATAAATATGTATTTATATGTTTATATTGTTTTATGAATACGTATATTTTACCAAATCTTTACACTAACAAATACAACTTGTCGTAGTATTTCTTATTTTCCTTCTTGCTCAATTCACTTGTTCTTTTTGGAAATTTATCTATTTCGACTGAACCCATATCACTTAGGTAAATGCCACGATCATTTATTTCACTTGCCATAATGTTAAGTATTAGTAAAGCTATTGTATTGTTCATTTTCTCTCTATCATCTTTTTCACTAAACAAATAACCAAATTTTTTTGCAGAATCGTCTCTCATTTTGCATTCTATAAATGCCCTCGCTGGTTTATCATTTTCAGAACCAAAATCAATAGACGCAGAAACTGCTAAATATTTTTTTGCAATTTGTTCGCCAAGAATGCGCTCCATCTTATCCATACAGGCACAGCATAATGCATTTGACATGTATTCAGAAGCCGTCGACACCGGTGTCCATTCATCCTTCATATAAAACTTGTCATTTTCCATAACAATACCTGCCTTATCGAAGCCCGATTTGTATTCTTTATAGGTCGCTTCTTGATGGTAAGGCATATCAGCAAATATCATTAACCTGGAAGACTTATCCCTAAATAAGTAATCAAACACATTTGCGCCGCCACCTGTGCAAACAAAACCGACGACAATTTGACGCATTATTCTACTATAATTTATGAACAAATTGGCTCTCAACCATGACGTGGATTCTTCATAATTAGTCAACATTTCGAGTGTCATAGGTTGTCCTAGATATTTATTGTCATGTAGGAAAAGTTCTAATTCAATTAATTGTTTTTCAACAAGTTTGGCAGAAAATTCGTAAACGCTCATCTTAATATTGTAATTGCATGTAATGTATTATTTTTGTTTTCATTTTTTTCTTTAAATTGAAAAATAATATATATATTCGAAAATACTTAAAGAGGTGGTTCTCTGGGTCTTTAAGTCCTTTTTCCAATTTATTCTTTTTTCCAATTTTTTTTGAGCAAAGTATTTTGGGATTTTCAAAAATGGACAAAAAAAATGTCCAAAAATTGAAAATCCGAAAAAGTCTTGCCAAAAACAAGGGCTGTGTGACCATATTTTAATTTTATGGTCTCAGACCTGAAAAAATAATTTTAAAATTGTTACCATAATTTTTAAAATTATTTTTGAAAAAAAAGATTTAGGAACTTTTCTTGTTTCATTTTATGAAACAATTTGAAACAAATTTAGTTCCAAAAAGTTCCAAAAATTTTTTCTGTCAAAAATGTGACTATTGCACGAGCAGAAAAAGTCAAATGGATCGTCATTATTTTACACTGAAACATAAAAATGAAACAAATGAAACAAATTTAGTTCCAAAAAGTTCCAATAATTTTAAATGTGATTGTGGTGTTATTATGAATAGTCGTACTTCATTATGGAGACATAAGAAAAAATGTCCAAATTCTACTATGAATGATAAAGAAAATTTAATTCTAATGCTAATTCAACAAAATTCAGAATTAGTAAAAGAAACAACAGAATTTAAAAATTTCATGAAAGATCAACAAAGTGTAATATTAGAGGTAATAAAAAATGGAACCCAACATATCACGAATAATATAAATTCCCATAACAAGACTTTTAATTTACAAGTCTTTTTAAACGAAACATGTAAAGATGCAATGAATATGACTGCCTTTATTGATTCTATCCAATTGCAACTGAGTGACTTGGAAAATGTAGGGGAAGTTGGTTTTGTAGAAGGGATCTCAAGTATTATATTAAAAAATTTGAATGCCTTGGATGTAACACAAAGACCTGTTCATTGCACAGATAAGAAAAGAGAAACTATGTATATCAAGGACCAAGACATTTGGGAAAAGGAAGATGAAAATAAATCCAAGATGCATAAAATGATAAAAAAAGTTGCAAATAAAAATATAAAATTGATTTCCAAGTTTCAAGAAGTACATCCAGAATGGAAGAAAATTACATCCAAAGTGTCAGATCAATTCAACAAAATTGTTATAGAGGCAATGGGAGGAAAAGGTGAGAATGAATTTGAAAAAGAAGAGAAAATAATTAAACATATTGTTAAAGAAATATGTATTGATAAACATACACTTTAAGAAGTGCTATGTTCTTTAAGTTCTTTTCCCAAAATATATTATATTTTTCTTTAAGTCCTTTCCCCAATTTATTCTTTTTTCCAATATTTTTTGAGCAAAGTATTTTGGGATTTTCAAAAATGGACAAAAAAAATGTCCAAAAATCAAAAAGGCCAAATACTTTGCCCAAAAAGCAACACTCTGTGACCATATTTTAATTTTATGGTCTGGTTACAAAAAAAATAATGCAAAATTTGTGACCATAATTTTTTTTCAGAAAAAGACTTAAAGATTTTTCTGTCCTCTATTTAGAGGACAAATGGATGACAAAAAATGTTGTAAAATGTTGCCGAATTTTTTATGCAAATTTTGCAACTTTAAATCGTCAGAAAAATGGCGATGCGACAGACACATGTCCACATGCAAACATAAAAAGGAGACAAAAGAGGACATTTTGGATGACGCCAAATGTTGCAACCCATATATATGTAAATGTGGCAAAGAATATAAGTACAGACAAGGTCTTTGGAAACATAATAAAGTTTGTACTTTTACTGAAAAAATAGAAACCGACTCTGCAAAATTTGAACTTACAAATGATACCATTATTCAATTACTTAAACAAAATAGCGACTTTCAACAAATGCTTTTAGAACAAAATAAGACAATTATTGAATTATCTAAAAATAATTCAAATACTATTTCAAATAGTAATATAAATTCACATAATAAAACCTTCAATTTACAAGTTTTCTTAAACGAAACATGTAAAGATGCAATGAATTTAACTACCTTTATTGATTCTCTCCAATTACAATTAAGTGATTTAGAAAATATTGGAGAACTTGGATTTGTAGAAGGTATTTCTAATATTATTGTAAAAAACTTGAATGCGTTAGATGTGACACAAAGACCTGTTCATTGTACAGATAAGAAACGGGAAACAATGTACATCAAAGACCAAGACATATGGGAAAAAGAAGATGAAAACAAAACCAAAATGCATAAAATGATCAAAAAAGTAGCCAATAAAAACATCAAATTGATTTCCAAGTTTCAAGAAGTACATCCAGAATGGAAGAAAATTACATCCAAAGTGTCAGATCAATTTAACAAAATTGTCATAGAAGCAATGGGAGGAAAAGGAGATAATGATTTTGAAAAAGAAGAAAAAATCATTAAGAAAGTTGCCAAAGAAATTTGCATCGACAAAAACGAAAATCAATAAATAAAAAAATCTAATTCTATTATATAAATGAAAAAAACATATGTATACATTTTTATTTCTATAGCAGTACTTGTTGTTTTATTTTTTGTATATTCTAATACATTGAATATGTACAAATACAGATGGCAAGAAAATGGCGTATTGTATTGTAATTCATGCAAAGATTATGGACAAGTAAACTTGGATAAAGCAAATGCATTAGTATTATCATGTATCGATTTTAGATTAAGAGAGAATATTAAATGTAATTTAAATGAGTTGAATTATATCAATGATTATGATGAATTTATTTTAGCGGGTTCTACTTTAGGGTACAATGGGTTAGCAGATTATACTGATTGGGAAAAAGTGACAGATGATCACATTAAATTAGCATATGATTTACATAAAATAAATACTATAATTCTAATCGATCATATGTATTGTGGAGCGTATAAAAAAGCATATCAATTAAATGATGCGGATTTTGGTGCTGAAAAAGAATTTAAATTACACATGTATAATTTAAACAAAACTGCCAATATTTTGCAAAGAAAATATGATGGATCAAATCCTAGATTTTTTGAAATACCTAATTTAAAAATTAAAAAATACGTTATTTCTATCAATGGAGGTGAACTAGTAGATGTAGATAAATTTAATGGTCCATTTCCATTCTAAAAATAAAAGTTCTAAAAATAAAAGTAAACATTTATTGTAAAATATGCAACCGAATCTTCTTTTTAAATTTGTCTTCATTATGAAACAAAAACAATTTGAATTTTCTATATTCGAAATTTTCCAAACTCTCTCTACACGTGATTCTAGCAGACAATTTTAACTCAGGTAAAAAAACTATATACTGAAAAAGACCATCATTTCTATTTATTTTATCAAACAAACAACCATCATAAGATTTGTCCATGATTTCTGGATGATTACTACATAAATCCAGCATAGTAGAATCACATTGAACCTTACGAATAGAACGCATCGTGGTATTAATGTATTCCAAATCATGTAGCCATTTTTCATAAAATTCCCCACTTTTTTCAGACAAATGTATCATACCATTTACTTGTTGAAATTTTATCATATTTAAAAGATCAACAAGTCGCCGAATAGGACTCGTAATATGAATATATGCCTCCATATTCATAAACTCATGTCTTGTATTTACAATTTCAGAGCAATCGATATATTGACCTGTGGAACTATTCCAAATTTTGATAAAAGCAGCGGTTTCTTCTGGGACATGTGTTGGAATGACCACTTCTCTAGTAATGAGAGTAGATCGAAATATGCCGCTTTTATGAGGCAATAAATGTTTCGCGCAATTATAATTCATCATGATCATTAAATAGCAAACTACATCATGACTATCTCTAATGCGATCCATATAAGAATATTTCTTGGAAAGCGTTTTTACAAGTTCCAAAATTTCGTGGTATTTATAATCTTCATACAATTTCGTCTCTTCATAACAATAATTTTTATACACTTGAATCAAGCTATTTCCATATTTTATTTCTAAAATTTCGCCATCTTTTATAAATAAATCCATAACAAATGCAACACGCGTAACGGATTGCTGTAAACTACATAAACAATCGGATAATATGGTGGGCAGCATAGGTCGCTTTTTATCTGGCAAATAAATTGTAGAAATACGTCTAGAAAAAGAGTCCCATAATTGTAAAACATCCATCCAAATAGTGACATTGGATATGTATACACTCAATTGTTGTATTCCGTCTTCTCTGGTGACCAAACTGAATGCATCATCAAAATCTAAACTATTATGAGGATCTATGGAAATAATATGCCAAAACCCTTTATCAGTGCGATCCTGTATTTCTGGATATTTTGTTTTGATATTTTCAATTATATTATCAGGACACTTACTCTCTAGTGCTTTACTAGTATCTTTCTGAAATTTTTGTATAGAGGAATTGAGGCTTTTACAATACAATTGATATTCATAAAAATTATCCAATACATCCACAGGTCCGATCACATTGTCCAATTTACCCAATGGATGTTTGTCGTTCCAATGTTCAAAGGAAATAGTAACATATAGATTTTTAAACACCTTGGAGAACCCGAGAGACTTGAACGCATATGGTACTAGAAAAAAAGGCAACCTCATGTCATCCGGAATACATTTATATAATAATTTTCCTTCAGAAGAATTTCTGGTATATGTTTTTCCATTTTGTAATTTATTTTGTCTACCATATGTTTTATTTCCAGCTAGAATAAGAACACATGGAATGGGCGGCCCAGATCGTATTGTTGAATGCATTATGGTAACTTGGTTATGTTTATCGATTGTGAAAACGTCATTGGAAAGTAGTTTTGATTCAATGGGGTCAATGGATACATTGTCTATTTTTGTAAATTTATTTGCATCATATATTTCCCAAGAAGTATAATCTCGATTGTTTACGTGTATCTTATATATGGTCATAAATGTAGTGTCTTGTATAATATATATTTATATCTTTATTATGCAATAATATATATTATATTATTTAATTCAATTCAGGTTGTATTTTATATCTATTAGATACTATGTAAAGAGTAGAGATTGAAAACAACAATAAATCAGAGATGCCTCGTATAAATAATGGTGTATCTTCTATGATTTGACTATATGTAATCCATAATGAAGAAGAAATAATATTCATAATAGAAAATAACAAAGAATATGGATTTGTTGATTTTTTCGTGTATAATAAATACATAAATATAAATCTTCCAGAAATGGAAATACCTGTTGCAAAATATGCTATTACAAATTGTGTTGACATAAATATATTACATTTTTTTATTTATTTTATTTGTTTTATTTTATTTTGTTTTATTTTGTTTTATTTTATTTTGTTTTATTTTGTTTTTATTTATTTTGTTTTATTTTATTTGTTTTATTTTATTTGTTTTATTTTATTTGTTTTATTTTTATTTTTTCCAATGCATAATGACCACATGGCCCACAATGGTCTTCATTTGATAAATCTATTTTGTTGTTTGTTTTTTTGTCACAATACTCTATTTTCCACCTACCAAGTGGATTTTGTGGACTATTGATTTTCAAAAATTTGCGGAGAAAGGTGAAGAGCTGTTTCATCATAAATATAGTATATATTGTAATCATTATTTTAAGTATGTATTCTAAAATCATTTTACAAAAAAATTGATTACTTATTTTCAATATAAAAGAAATGTACAAACCACCATCTTTATTCAACATGCCATGTTCCTTTTGCAAAACATCTGGTCACAATGTATTGACATGTGATCATCAGGATTTGAGAAATTTTGAGCTGGATTGTGTTCAGATATGTCAAGAATTGAATAGTCGATTGGAATTTCGCAATCGTTTAAAAAATATGTATTCGGATTCTGTCGAGCTATTGCGAGCATATGTTGTAAAAAAATGTCGTATTCGGCTCACCTCTGTGGATGAGTTAATAGATACCATTATAAATTATATATATGACAATTATACCCTCAATGACATTTACGAAGAAGAAATGGAAGTGGATGTAGAAATAGTAAATATTTTGACGCGTATGATGAATCCAAACGAAAATATGGATCATTCTTCTTTAGAGTCAGCATTAATCAACGATATTGTTTCAGGAGTTTTGTTTGCCAGCATAAGTGCTCAAGCAGATCACAATAGGCGCCTAAATATAGAAGTAAAATTGGATGAGCAAGAGTGTGGCCATTTTGATGAAAAAGAATGCGACATTTGTTATGAAAATTGCGCATACGACACTTTTGTTAGATTGAATTGCAAACACGATTTTTGTCTTTCTTGTATAAAAAAAAGTTTTGCAGCAGACAAAAGAGAGAAACCATGTTGCGCATTGTGTAGAACAGAAATAAATCAATTTACTTCAATAAATATGTCTACTCATTGCGAATTATCCCAATGGGTAAAAACAATGAAAAGATAAAAAGATGTATAAATAAAAACATTTTATTTTTCAAACGAGCAAAGAATCGTTGTCATTCAATAAAAAGTGTATTTTTTTATTTATACATCTCCTTTGATTCAGCCTCCACCTTTCATAGGTAGAGGCTGTGAAACTGGACCTCAGCCTCCTTTCATAGAATAATTTTGTTTTTTGCGATAAGTCTTATTTTTTTTCGCTTTTGCCAATCTTTTGGCTTTTCTTGTTTCAGCTCTTCTATGCTTAATATGTTTATCAGCATTAAAAAGTGCACGTAAGAAAAATAACATATAATATATAGCTATATTTTATTTTTCAGAAACTATTTGCGGCATTTCTCCTTTCTCCCTATTATCTCCTTTTTCCCTATTATCTCCTTTTTCCCTATTATCTCCTTTTTCCCTATTATCTCCTTTTTCCCTATTATCTCCTTTTTCCCTATTATCTCCCTTCTCTCCATTTTCCTTCTCTCTATTATCTTCTATAATAGGTTCATTGAATTCAGGCAAACTCGCTTTTTTTACAACATTTCTTTTTATATTTTGCACTTGTAATGCATGCATACTAATATATGGTAATATAGCAATATTATTCATATAAGTTCTATAACGGAAACATGTAATGCTTGTATTTTCCTGAAATTGTATACTATACCACCAATAAGCTGGAATAGAAAGTGTTTTACCAGGCATCAGCGTGAATTCTAAGCATTTGATTTTATCAAAGTCCGATTTAAATTTTGGCTGTGGATTCCAAGGATCGATTGGCGATTTGAATTCAAAATTTTCGTAATCATAAATAGTATGCAAATATTTGCTACAATGCGGGGATGCTAATTTGATTTTTGCGGTTCCTTGGGTTAACAGAAAGAAATTTCTATAATTTAATTCATAACGAAATGGAGTACATGTATTTACTGATCCCATCATAATATCATAATTACAATTGGATACCATATATGGTCGTAATAGTTCATCATTGTATTTCAAATCTTTTATTATACTAGTTTCTTCTAAAAACTCCATATTATTTTCGGAAAAATAATGGGCTGCCTTGTCTTGTTGAAACAATTTTATGGAAGCATTCATGGCAAGAGGTATAGAATCTTCTTCATTTATGTTTCTAATTTTAAGCTCAAAAGCTTCATAATGATTTGCAAGATAACTTTTATTAGAGACTTCCATTATTTTTTGACAATCAAAATCGAACAACAATGGCTGCCGTAAATCAAGGATTTCTTCCAACTTAATTTTTGAAGGTTGATCCACTTCATATATTTCCAAATCTTCACTAGTTTTTAAATGAAACTGAATATGTAAATAAACAAACAATACTAAACAAAAAATGAAGAAGCCAATTATTATTTTCATAGGAATGATTTTACATAAAAACTAGACTAATTTTTGTAAACTGGAACGAAGACTCTTACTTACTCATCACTTATTTTAGGAGCCATATAAAATGAAATCGTGCTATCATTTCCTAAATCATACATCATTTTCAGAGGAGATTCACTACTCAATGAAATTTCTACTTCTTCCGACAATTTAGAACTACACATTTTTGTCAAATACAATAAACTATAGGTCAATTGCACTATTTCGTCTTCTATAATGCTATAACTAATGAGATCGTTCATTGGTATTTGCACACGCATTTCTCCATTTGTATGATTACTGATGAATTCTACTTCCTCTTGTAAACATTTCATTAGAATAGTGTTACCGAAATTCTCTAATTGATTAAAAATATCCGAAACTAGATTCGAAGAGAGAATCATGGTAGCATCGTAATCCACATCAGGAATACTCATTTCTTCATATTCATATTCAAGTAGAGGGATTTTAAAGAATTTTTTTAGTTCTGGTTTTTTTAAAGTCGTTAACTTTTTTGGCTTTTTCTTTTTCCCTGATGCTACTTCTTGTTCTAGATCTGTTTTTTTTTCTTTTTCTGGATCTATTTCTGTAGTAACAAATTGAATTTGTAAGGAATCTTGATTGGTTGAATCCATTTGTACATGAATATTTTGCTCAGCAGTTTGCATGTTTAAAATAGAATGAAATAATGTGGCATCTACACATATTTTTATACTAGAATCTTCCACTACATAAGTGTCAAACCAATCTTTTCTTATTTTAACATCAAACAAACATACATGTGATTTATCCATACCTTGAATATGAAGAAACTCTTGTTCAAAATTACAATACAAAAAAGAAGTAAATTGTTTTAATAACTGGAAAATAGAAACAAAAACTTCCTTTTTCTTTTTATTTGTCAATTGAAATTCCATATAATATATAAAATGAATTCTATTTAATATATTTTTATTGAAAATTAGTGAATTCTTGTTTTATTAAATTTTTCAAATCTGTGCTCATAATACCATTTGGATCTATAGATCTATCACTATTTGCGTCATCATCATTTGTATCATTTTCATCTTCTTCTTTATTGGTGTCTTCTTCTTTATTGGTCTCTTCTTCTTTATTTGTGTCTTCTTCTGTATTTGTGGGTAGATTTTTTTCTATTTCGGTAATAGCATATTCAAAATCGCCGAATTTATTATTTGTTTCGCTCGCAAATTGATCATATTTTAACATGAATGTCTTTAAAATATCCTTTGTTTCTACTAATTCCCTTTCAACACGAAACAATTGTTCAGTATGTTTAGCGGTCTGTATAGAATGTTTCGAGGCTTCCTCTACTATTTTGGAAAGTTGTTCATTCATCTTAACGAAATCTTCTGATAATTTTGAAATCACTTCTAAATTAGGTCCGCTGCCACTACTGGTATTTTCTCTCTTTTCAAGGGAATCCAATCTATTTGCAAAAGTTGTAAATATACTATTGTCTATTGTTCCTCCAACTTGATGTTGTTCATTTTGTTCATTTTCATGATCGGTTTCAATAATCCATTGCTCGACACGACCCAATCGAATAGTAATTAAACCAATTGCATCGGAAATACTTAATTTAGTAAAAGGCAAGCCATTAGAATTAGGTGCATTTGTCGGTAATGGTGGTTGTTGTTGTTGCTGAAATTGCTGAGGATATTGTTGTTGCTGTTGTGGTTGTTGTGGAAATTGTTGCATTGGTTGCCTAGCAACTCTTACATTTACTTGAGTAGGTGCTTGTTGAAATCCGATAGACGTACCTGGTCTATTGCCAGAAACAGGAGGTGTATTTTCTCCTGCACGTCTTGATCTAGCAGCTGCGAGTGATCTTGAACTCATAATAATTAGTATACATAATTTGTTTTTAAGTTACTTACGCATATCCACCTTTAGAAAAGGTGGAGCCAAAGATAGTTTCTGAATTTAGAGCCAAAGATAGTTTCTGAATTTAGAGCCAAAGATAGTTTCTGAATTTAGAGCCAAAGATAGTTTCTGAATTTAGAGCCAAAGATAGTTTCTGAATTTAGAGCCAAATATAGTTTCCACATTTTCTAAACATTTTATTATAGTTTGGCTCCACCTTTTTTAAAAGTGGAAACTATCTTTGGCTCCACCTTTTCTAAAGGTGGAAAAGGTGGAAAAGGCAGAAACTATCTTTGGCTCCACCTTTTCTAAAGGTGGAAAAGGTGGAAAAGGTGGAAAATAATAAAAATTCCTTTATTTTAATTTCTAATTATAAGCTATATATGGATAGTTCAGATGAATCAAATAAAAGTTTTTTTAAGCATGTTTTTAATTTCGACGATGACTCAAAATCTGAAATACTAAATATTCTACAATATTTATTTTTAGCAATAATTCCAGTAGTGATATTAAATAAATCAATAGGTAAATATGTTCCTGAAGCGGATGATAAAAAAGGCTCTATAGAAATAGTTGCAGAAATAATCATTCAGTTAATCGTCACATTTATGGGATTACTCTTAATTCATAGAATTGTTACTTATGTGCCTACATATAGCAGCACTAAATATCCGGAATTCCACATAATTTTCATTGTTTTAGCAATATTAATGATTACTATGAGTTTACAAACAAAATTGGGAGAGAAAGTAAGTATTTTAGTAGAACGTGTAAATGAATTATGGAATGGAAAAACGGAAGATCCCAAGGCAAAAAAGAACCAAAAAACAGCAAACAATAACATAAAAGTTTCACAACCTATTTCTGGTCAACAAATGATCACATCGGCTCAACCCTCTTATACAGAAGGAACTGCTATTAGTGCGTTACCAACTTTCGAACAGCAAACGCCAACACGTCAACAATTGCCGGATTACAACGCCATGTATAGACAAGATACGACGCCATTAGTGGGTGCAGCGAGTCCAGTGGAAGGATCTAGTTGTGAGCCAATGGCTGCAAACGAAGGATTTGGTGCTTTTGGTAGTGCATGGTAAATAAAAAATAAATATAAATACACATTTTTTATATAAATAATATATATAATGAGCGAGCGGGAAATAGAACAAAAAAAAGATGTCATTGAACATATCGTTCAAGAGAAAGATAAAGTAATAAAACTTTTAAAAGACTTTTTTCCGCATGATTCAGAACGCAAGCTTTTACTTTTAGATTTATCTATGGGTGATTTATCTATGGGTGATTTATCTATGGATAAGTTAATGAATTTACATATGACTGATTTGTTATCTATATTTCAAATGCTTGAGGAAAAAAAAATATTTTTAATAATGCTGAATCATTTATTGAATGGTAAATATGAAGTAAATGCTGAAAATTTAAAAAAAGTGAAAGATTCCTTACTTTCATGGAAAGAACCAAAAACACCTATTTTTTATTATACTTATACTAATTGGAGAGACGAACGAGAAAACCCGAAGTCATTTCTACCATCGGATTATTGGGATGTTGAGAAGAAAATTGTTGAAGCGACTAAACGATTTGTGAAGCAAAATTTTGTGAAGAAACCTACGCGAATTCAAAAAGCTTTTAGATATATTACAAGTCCATTTAGCAGAAAAGATCATGTTTCAGAAGAAGATCTCAAATCAAGAAATGCAATAATTGATGAGAGTGATGAAAGTCCAAGATTATCAAAGGAAGAGATAACAAAATTAGAAGCAGCCAGAAAAGAACATGAATTAACAGCATTATATGACAAAGAGGGGAGAGCAGCAGGAGGAACAGCAAAAGCAAAGAAAAGATCAAGAAAAATCACAAAAAAGAGGAATAAAAAATCAAAATCCAAAAGAAATAAATCTAAAAGAAAATAAATATAAATATAAATCAAATATTCATATATTTATATGGATGTAAATAAATTGCTACAAGCATTAGATGATGATAAAAACGAATCTTTAATAAATTTAACAACAGACAAAATTTTAGAAATGAATTTGAATATATTAAAAGAATTGCATTTACCCAAAGTGGAAACTCTTAAGCTACTTAATAAAATAAAAGAATACAAATACGTAGACGAAATGAATGAACTCAAATATGGCGCTCATATTCGTTGGATACCTTTGGAAGATCCGGAAAATATTGTTTTAAAACAAGGTGCCATTTTCTGTGAAATGAAAATAAAAGAAAATGGTGTATATTGTGTATGTAAAAATTATTACGGAAAACATTTTCAAATTTCTTTTGATAAACATTTGATTTTTCAGAAGCTTACTGAACAAGAGTTAGTCCTTTTATCCGCATTAGATCATTTGTCTAAATAAAATAAAACTATTTATTTATCCCTTAAAATAAAACTATTTATTTATCCCTTAAAATAAAACTATTTATTTATCCCTTAAAATAAAACTATTTATTTATCCCCCTTCACAATAATATCTTCTGCTTTACAAATTTGTTCTTTTATCAAAAATTGATAAAAATTATCTCGCTGATCACCACTAAAAGTCATAATTTCACCAAATTTTTCGTCTTTAGTAATCGCACCATTGCAATTATGTGTTTTCTTGATATGCTTTAAAATTAAATTCAAGTCTAAATCATCTGCCATACCAGTAATAGTTGTTATACATTTCTTACCATTTCGCTTTTGTAATGCAATAGTAACTTTCGATTGAGTAAAAAAATCTTCTCCTGAATATAATTCATTATCCAGTAAATCAGTACTTGTATTAAAATAAGGTTCCATAAATATATAATAACATATTCATCTTTTTATATATTTATTTTTTAGATTTATTTTTTATATTTTCGAGAACGAGTTTTTTTGTTGCATCCGCAATCTGAAAACAAACCAGGAATAAATTTTCCAAGTAAAATCATCTCTACATGTGACTTATGTATAGGTTTTTTAGCAGTGCCAATTTTTTTCCCTTTATGATATTTGGTTACGCTTTTGAAACCTTTACCATTCTTAATAGTAACTTTACGCACAATTTTACCTCCAATGAGTGTTTTTGTCTCCGTATTTTTATAATGTTGATCCATTATACACTATTATGAGAAAAAATATATTATATAATAGTAATGAATACAGAATCTTTAGTTCATCTATTTCATATACTCATAGTTGGTGGACTCTTTCTATATGTTGGCATCACTCGAGACAAAATTCCTAGCTTAATGTATCCTATTTTGCTTGGTCTAGGTGTAATCATCATTTTTTATCATTTATACAAAACGTATAATTATATGAAACTGGACAAACCCTATTGGGTAAATTTAATCCATATTCTTTTGGTGGGTCCATTATTAATTACTATCGGATATAATAGAGAGAATACAAGTCGCCGTTATTTTGAATTATTGCTGATGTTAGGGTTTGCTTCTATAGGATATCATGGATATTATATGATTCATAATTAGCAGTCATTATATTTAGCAGTCATTATATTTAGCAGTCATCATTTATCCATTTTTTAGTCAAAACGGCTTCCACGGATTCCAATGCGCCTTCTACCCAACCCTGATATCTGCTAACTGTCTCCCCTACAACAAGCATCCCTTTTTCAGGATGTTGTGCTACCTTTAAAAATGCATCGCGATTTTTGAATTGGGATGCATGTAATGGTTCATAATAATGTGTACCAATAGGCCAATAAAAATCTTTAATGGCAACCAATTCGAGAGAACCAGGTGGGATACCAAGGGATTGCTCAATCAAGTGACAATACAACTTGCGATTTTCTACATTATTTTCTAAATGATCTTTCAATACAATAGCATTGGCATTGTCACTATAAGCAATCATATAAACACCTTTGTTTGCATCTATTGGAATAATTTTTTGAAGTGGCCCAGGTACAATTGTATAATTCGGCACATATTGCTGCATAATTGTTGCTGATTTTTTATTAAATTTTCCATACAATCGCAAAAAAGGTTGTCCATGTATTTGTTTATAAATACCATGTTTATCAGGGACCAACTTTTGTATCCCGCTAATGGTGGTAGCAAGAATCACTTTATTACACATATAGGTAGCGCCTTGTTCTGAAACAATTTCGAATACACAAGGATTCGGATTCTTTTTAAGGCTACGAATAGAAACCACATTGCAATGAAATTTGAAATGAGATGCTCCAATCTTATGATACAATGTTTGAACCAATTTTTTCCAAGGAATATAAAGACCAGACCAGCCGCCCTTGTTATCATCCATCCCGTAATTATACAATGTCTCATATAGGTCCGCATTTTCGTAGTCAGTATAGCCGGCCGAAATGATAAATTGTTTATATGCCTTAGGTCCAAGCATTTTAATAAAGAATTGTTTAAAGGTTAGACCATGAAGGTCTAAATGTTTTTTATACAAGGTGCGTAATTGTTTAATCACTTTTTCGACGTCAACAGGGTGCATCAATTGCGAGTAATCCATGACGGAATGAAATTGTTTGTATGGGACATGGAGTTCTTTCATTAAATGAATGAGAAGAGGGTTTGTATCTTTGCGTCCAATGCCGGCACCGGTGACCACTTGTGTCCCATAGAAGGTTTCATTACTGGTTCTTCCGCCGATCCATTGTTTATGAAATTTTTCTAAAATAAGAAAGGATTTATCAGGTGCGAACCTTTGTATATGGTAGGCACTATATAAACCGGCCATGCCACTACCAACAATAATAATATCATAATATGGATGTGTTGTAGTCATATTATAATATTATATTTATTATATTTATTTTCGTCGAGTTGAATTTTTCTTTTGAAGAACAATACTTATTTTTTTTTTGCAAGTGAATTTGCCACGTGTCAGCCCTTTTTTATTAATAACCGATTTGGTGCAAATTCCAATAGAGCGAGGTTCTCCAACTTTTTTAATACATTTGCATAACTTGGTTGCCAATATTTTAATAGCGGCATTTTTCAATAATCTATTTGATTTGGGTATAGGTTTTCCATAATATTCTAAAATTTCCTTATAATCATTATTATTTAATTGCGACATCTATTCTTTTATAGTATTTACAAATAAAAAATTTATCTGCTATACTTTTTGTAAAACTACAATATATAGATATGAAAATAGTTGTATTTGATTTAGACGAAACCCTTGGATATTTTACAGAATTTGGTATGTTTTGGGATTGTCTAGCTCAATATATAAAAAAAACAGGACATCCCAGTTTAACACAAGAAAATTTTACCGATTTGCTCAATCTATATCCTGAGTTCCTGCGCCCCAATATATTAACTATTCTAAACTACTTAAAGACAAAAAAGGAATCCCAATGCTGTCATAAAATGATGATTTATACCAATAACAATGGACCTCGTGAATGGGTTCAGCATATTATAAAATATTTCGAAGATAAAATAGGAGCTTCTATAATAGACCAAATTATTGCTGCATTCAAAATCAATGGAAAACATGTAGAAATATGTAGAACAACACATAATAAAACACATCAAGATTTTATTAGATGTACAAAGTTACCGCTACATGCCGAAATTTGTTTCTTAGATGATGTTTTTCACCCAGGAATGGCAAACGACCATGTGTATTATATAAATATAAAACCATATTATCATGATATTGCATTTGAAGAAATGCTGAAACGAATACTAGAGTCGCCATTAAAAGACAGCCTGCATTTAGAAGAAGATTTTTTCAGACAAAGTATGCACGAACAATGGAAACTTTACAAATACAATTGTATAGAAAAACAACCTAAAGAATATGCTTTGGATAAAATCATTGGCAAACACGTTATCAGCCATTTGCAAACATTTTTCAATGACAAACCCAAAAAAAATAAGACGATGAAAAAACGGAGAGAAAAAAGAAAAAATAAAACTATGAAGCATTAAAAAATAATTATGGTCCTGTAAAAATTCTAATTACAGCAGGGTCTGTAATACTATCAGGACAAGCAGATGAACTATATGCAGATAAAACTTCAGTTCCTCTAAACCATACTCTTATACTATTACTAGTATTCGCTCCATAACGGGCACCAGTTTGTGTTTGGAGCGTCTGAGAACTACTACCATTAAACCAATCAGTTGGAAAAATTGGATTGTTGTTATTGTTCATAGTTGAATACAATACTGGTCTATTTGAATAATTACAATAAATCCAGGATCTACTAGCGGTACCAGCAGCAAAAAACGAACCACCTTGAAATAATTGTATTGCAAAACCTGGATATACTATATATGCATCATCAACACCTGTGTCATATGATAAAGAACATGGTATTGCTAATAAGTTTGCTAATACAGTAGCGTTTCCATTTAATTTATATACACCAGGAGTATTTACAACATTATAAATATCTATGCCAGGTGCATGACTAGTGCCACCTGATTGATCAATATAGCTATATCCACTATCAATGTAATTAGAAGTCATATATTATAAATTTATAAAAAAGTTTTTAATTGTTTTTCTACATCCAATAAATATTCATTTAATGTAGTCGTTGTCAAAATAAATAATCCAGCGCTAAAAGCAATTTTTCGATCTAAATCAGTAAATTCATAATGGGATCTAAATGGATGAAATCGCCACATTAAGAATAAACAAATATATATTCGTACATAATAATCTAAATCATTCAAAAATGTAGATGTACTTGCAGTAGAAAACCCAAGTGCAGAAATAATAAGTAAACCCCATGATAACATAATAAAAATATTAAAAAATTTTTCTTGAATAGTATGCAATTGTTTTTTATGAAACATTATATATAAAGATAAATAATTTATTTTTCATAAAAAGTCAACGTTCTTGCACTTGGGTCAGTTGCATCCGTATATTTGGGCATCCAAAAATAGGGCACTATAGATTGACAATTTGGAAAAAATGAATCAAAAATTCGTTTGTAATAATATTTTTCTGTTTCAATCGAAGGCGCAAAGGATGTGTTTTCTATCAATTCAGAATTTAACTTGTTTGCTATTTTTTCTTGTAAAATCTGATATAACGAGCGACCTTGACTACTCACACCATCACTAAATGCTTCTTTTTTGCGCCAAAGAATGGAATCAGGTAGCAAAGATTGATCATTTGAATTTTTGTATACATCTTGCGAAAATGATGTACGCAGCAATGTTTTTTCTATTTTATCAATGCTATTTGCATGATTTCTATAATATACAGGAATAGATAATATATAATTTACAAAACTCTTATCCAAAAATGGCGTCCTTGGCTCAAGACCATTCGATGATATGGATTTATCCGAACGCAGCACATCAAACAAATGTATGTCTTTTAATAATCGCCGCGTTTCTTTATCAAACTCTATATCATCTGGACATTTATTCATATACAAATAACCGCCAAACAATTCATCGGATCCGTCGCCATTAAAAATCACTTTGGCTTCAGAATGCGCCGCAATGTATTTGCCCAATAAATAGTTTCCAATACTTGCTCGCACAGAAGTCGTATCATAACTTTCAATGGCTTCAATTACTTCCGGAATAGCATTAAACATGTCGTTTTCAGTAACAATCACTTCATGATGTTTGCTGCCAATATAGTCTGCAACTATGCGAGCATATTTTAAATCTTCAGACCCTTCTAGACCAATGCTATATGTTTCGAGTGGTCGATCATAATGATTGTTTTTATAATATTCCGAAACAAGGGCTGCAATTAAACTACTATCTAATCCACCAGAAAGAAGACAAGCAATGGGGCGCTCCGTAGTCAAGCAACGTTTGTTTACAGCATTGATCAAATAGGCAGAAACATTTTGATACAAGTCATACAATACCATGGGTTCCAAATGAGTATGAGAAAAGGAAGGTACAAAATACAGAACATTTTCTTTCATCAATGTCCATCTAGAACATACTTTATTGGATAATTTAAATACGCTATAAGTGCCAGGTTGAAAATGCTGAATGCTATATTGCTCTGGATTTATGTTATAAAAATGTTCTAAACATTTCAGCTCCGAGGCGAAACCATAGAGGGAACTCATATTGTCTTTCAAATAATATAAAGGTCGCACACCATATGGATCGCGAGCTACGTATATGTTATTTTCTAGTCCATCATGAATTCGATTATCATATAAAATAAATGAAAATACACCATCTAGCATGATAAGTGTTTGTTCAATGCCATATTTCAGATAAAGGTGTATAATCACTTCACAATCGGAGCCAGTTTTAGCAGAAATACCCATAGATGTATACAACTCCTTATAATTATAAATTTCCCCATTGCAAATCAAGACAATATCGTTGATAACAAGAGGCTGATTCGATGCTTCATTTAGACCATTGATGGCTAGTCGATGAAACCCTAGGATCATTTTAATGTAATTTATTTCTAATTTAGAAAACTCTGGACCCCGTCTTCTTCCTTTCATAAACTCATTGTTTACTATTCGATTTTGTATAGTGTCATTGTTTAATAACGCAAAAATACCACACATGTCTTATTACTATATAGGAATAGTTCTTTATATGTATTTTAAATAATTTAAAAGTGTAAAAAATTATATGTATATGTATATCAATGAATCCACCTTGTGAACAAAGTGTTGCACAAATGCATCAAGAAACCAATACAAGAATTTATGACAGAAATATACCTTCCCAGGTTCTTCAACCTTATTTAGATGTGAGACCTGTATTGACAAAATATTCTTATTTTCCGATTGTGGACCCTAGAAAAGAAATAAAGGTACCACTTATACAAACGCCTACCTATAATGTTCATAGTGTATTTAATCCTGGAAATACTACATCTCCGTGGTCTGGGTTTGCATCAAATATCAATAAGGAATCCGAATTAAGGAATCAAATTTATGCATTGCAAAAATGTAGTCAAGCAGTATATGTACCTTCTAGTAAAAGTGATTTATATGATTATAATTTCAAGACCATTACACAGCCGAATCCGCATTCATTATTGTTTAAAAATGATGCATTTGCTAGTTTTAATCCGAATCCAGATGAAAATGTATTGGGTGTAAATCTATTCAACAATAGTACAAGAGTACAAGTCCGCGATTTAACGAAGTAAATCCACCTTTAAGAAAGGTGGAGCCAAACATTATCCACCTTTAAGAAAGGTGGAGCCAAACATCTTGGATAAAGTGGAATAATATTTTTGCTCCACTTTTTCTAAAAGTGGAAAAAAGTGGAATAATATTTTTGCTCCACTTTTTCTAAAAGTGGAAAAAAGTGGAATAATATTTTTGCTCCACTTTTTCTAAAAGTGGATAAAGTGGAAAAATATTTTTGCTCCACTTTTTCTAAAAGTGGAAAAAGTGGAGTAAAATTCTTGATTTTTTTTGCTCCACTTTTTCTAAAAGTGGATTTCGTCGACCAAATTACCTTAGATTATCTTTTGAATAAAGAGATGTACAAAGATCATGTTCAAAATAAAAAAATAGCACAAGTCAATAAAGAAGAACGCAAAATATACAAAAAACGAATTTTTCAATTATTTAAGGAAACTATAACTGGTTCAGAACCCGAAGATGTACCTATGGATGTAAAATACGCATACAACAATTATGTAAACGCATCTATACAATATTTTAAAATAAAAGACAATCATGAGCTTATACAAGCAGAATTTAAAGATTTTGTTTTTACAGAAGAAAATCAGGAACAAGTTCAAGATATTTCCTTCAATGAAATAAATCAAGCAGAAAATAATTTAGAAGCAGATAAAGTATTAATATTTTCCCCCATTAATGAAGGTACAAAAGAACAAAAAGCCAAATCCAAGTCTTATGCAAAAAAATCCAAAAGTGAGTTAACAAATATAATGTTTAAAAAAAGTGATTCTCAAGATAAATAATAAATATAAATTATATGAAGACACAAAGGAGAAAAATGAACACAAGGATGAAAATGAACACAAGGATAAAAATGAACACAAGGAAGCAAAAAATAAAAAAACAAAATAAAACAATAGGAAAACAATATAAAAAAGTAATAAAATTAGCAAAAGTCAATTGTAGTCCAAAACCAAAAGGTGAAATGAATGAATTTTCATGTTATACAAATAAGTCATTGTATAAATTAAGGAATTTATGGAATGCTCGCCATCCAGATGTAAAGATTCAAAGCAGTTCTCCAAAAGAAATTCACGAAGAAATTAGTAAGCATTTAAGTGGTGTTTGTAAAAAAGAATCATGTTGGTTAAAACAAAAGGCTGCGTTTGGACAAGTAGATAGTGATGTATCAGATTCTTTTGCGCCAGAATCACCATCAGAATGGAAAAAAAACCCGAATACGTGGCTGTCAAGTACAGATATTATGAAAGTAATGAAACAATATGAAAAAGCATATAAATGTTTCGATTTTATTGGTCCTTCTCCCATTGATTTTGATACCAAAAAATTATATGGCGAATGCGTTTGGGATGAATTGTGTCATTTTAGTATAAAAGAGCAAATCAAAAGAGGCAAAACAAAAATAGGCATTATATTTAACACAGATCCGCATAATAAAGGAGGCGAACATTGGATTTCTATGTTTATCAATATAAAAAAAAGAAAAATATTCTTTTTTGATAGTACAGGAGATAAGCCGCCAAAAGAAATCACCATTTTAATAAATCGCATTATAGATGAAGGAAATTCAATGATGCCAAAAATGGATTTTGAAGTAGATAGTAATGAAGGAATTGAACATCAATATGGTAACACTGAATGTGGTATTTATTGTCTCTTTTTTATAGTTCATATGTTGGAAGATAAAATGACGGAACATTATTTAAAAACACATATATTAAAAGACAAATATATGCAACAATTTCGTCATATTTATTTTAATGATTCTTTGTAAGAATAAAGAGAGAAAATATAAAAGTATACATATTTTATTTAAAAATATATAAATAGATATTTATATATTTATATATTTATGTCTATAGAAACCTTTTTAAGTAAAGAAAATATGAATATGCTTTGGGAATTAATTACAAGCGAAGATATTTTTAAATTTTTAACAAAGGAAAATCAAAGCATTGTATTTAGATTATTTGTGGAAAATGCAAAGGGATTTTTCGAAACAGAAAAACAAAAAGTACATACCCTTATTGATTTAAATAAAAAATATATCATCATTATATTACAACATATTAAAAAAAATTACCCTTCTAACAAAATTAAAATTTATTCAGATTTGGAAACCAAAGAAGCTATTACTTATGAAGAAATACAAAATGAGAAAAAAACCATATTCGAATCTGAATTTACAAAAAAGCAAGAAGAATTTACGAATGCGATGGCATTACCAGTGCCCAATAAATTGGATTTTTCAGATAAATTTACGGATGTACCTATAACAGAAATGGATAAAATAATAAAAGAAATGACCGAAAAAAGAAATTACGATATAGAAAACATAAATCGTAATCAGTTGGAAAAAGCAGAACAATGGTTGAAACCACAAAAAACATCCTTGAAAAGTGAAAAATTTATATCAAACGATGTAGCTGAAGAAAAAGGAAAAAATGTGTCATGGGGTGAAAACGAAGAATTTTATTTGCCAACTATGGAAGAAACTATTTTCAGCAAATTGAAAAAAATTCCTTCGAATTTGGAAAATATAACGCTCACATTAAAGGAAGAAGAAAAAACGCCAACATCTATAGAAGAGAGATTAAAACATATTGAAGACACAATAAATACATATCATATAAAAATAGATCAAATCATCAGTCTCTTGGAAAAAAAATTATAGTAAAAGAGAGAAAATATATTTATTAAAACATAATAAACATATACATAGAAGTAAAAGTAATACTCATGTATCTAATTCATTTTATAATATGTTTTTTTATGTTGTTTCAAACATTGCTGGCAAATAGTCCCAAGATGAATTATCCTCATAATGTTAGGAATGTTGGATTGAGATTTATTGTATTCAAAGAAAAAACATACCCAAAAATATTACAAATATTGCATAGACAATCAAAAATTTATTATGATAAAACCATATGTTTTATAAACGATCAATATAATAATTATGAAAATTTATCTCCTGAAGATAAACACCTTATTGAATTTATGTTTTCAATGCTATTATAGTGCAAATTCATTTATGTGACTAGTTGTTTAAAAACATCTTCCCCACGTTCATTTTTTTCTAATGTTCCTATTTGTAGTGGAACAATAGAAGGATCTTGCAAAGCAGCTTCATAACTGGCTTTGTCATAAATATTTAACAATGTATTACTCATTCGTCTATAAACATATACTACATCATTCAATACTATTGTTTTTCCAACCCATTCAATAGCTTCTTTATTTGCTTGTGCAGTTGCATCATTTTGCTGATTTGCATAATCTGGAACATACGTGAATTTATCATTGGTTGGATCACCAAAATTCACACACTTTCCATTGGAATAAATATAGCAATCAAAAGACGATTGTTTAATTGCATCTGTCAACTGAGAAGTGAGTCCTGCTTTTATTTCCGAAATTTCATACAAGTATTGATCGCTTGTTTGAGGAACATGTGGAAATGCTTTGCTCAAATCTTTTCTTTTCAATTCAATCGCTTCATCTGACTTCAATTGCGCTTCCGTAAAAATCATTAAATAGACAAATACTTCTACCGATTGTAAGGCAACTGGAAGAGCTTTATGACTACATATACGACGTGCACGACCAATCACTTGCTCTGTGCGTACAGGATGCCAATAAGGTTCCATAATATGAACATATCGAGTATTTCTTAAATTGATACCTTCTGAACCGGAAGATGTGATCATAAATACTTTGATGACTTCTCCCATGTTGTTGTTGTTATACTTACTTCTTAATACAGATGCAATACTTTCTGGAATTTCATCCCATTCACCATTGTAAATATGTCGAATAATTTCTTTTTCTTCGGAAGTTTCAGTACCTGTGTATAAAGCATAGGTTGGTTTTCCTTCATCTATTTCGGAAATATCAATTTGCCATAAACCCATTGAATTTTTTCTGATGTTAAAACGTGCAAACCCATTCTTTTCCAATGTCAAACTGAAAAGCCCGATTCCTTCCAAAGTTCTAAACTGACTATAGACCAAATGTAATCCTTCGTATTCTGGGTCTTGGATATTTTCAAGAATATGCAAAAATTTTGGGCTATATATTTGCAATGCTTCTGGTGTTAAGAAATCAGCAGAGTGTTCCTTAACATCTTCTAAAACAGCATCTAATCTCTCTTTGTAGGTGGTACCGCCTATTTTTTCAAGAATTTCGTCGCCTTCAATTTCACCTTCGCGCTCATCTTGTAAATCTTGTCTTTTTTCTTCTTTTCTTGCTTGTTGTAATAAGGTTATCATAGTATCGTTTTCTTCAGGTTTATCTGCTTCAACTTTGTGTCCAGATTCTTGTAAGGCTTGCTCTAAATCAAAGGCTTCTAATCTTTTACCAATATTTTCAAGTTCTTCTTCTTTTTTCTCTTTTTTCTTCTTTGTTTTTGTAACTATTTCTTCAACTTTTTGAAGATCACTCATAATATTCATAAGTTTTTTATCAGAAACTTTTTCCCCTTTTTTATTAGCATTAATCACATCTTTCACATAAGAACGTAATTCAGCATCTATTTTTATTTCCCAATCTCTTTTTTCACTATGATCCGGTATTTTACTCAAAGTAGCATCAAATACAGGTTTCATTTTTTCTTTTAATTTAAGAAATGCCATATCAATACCCATTTCATCTTTTATTCTTTCAAATGATTTTTCCATTTTAATTGTTTTAGGAATAGGTCTATCAGGCAATGCAAAATTACAAAATAATCGTGAAAAAATACGATATGTAGACGCTTTTTCTTCAAACAATTCAGAAGTGGTATTTTTTGGTTTTTGTTTTTCCATTTTTCTCTCTTCTTTACGAGCAGATTCATAAATTTTAAATTGAATATCACTCATAGGAATACGAACTATATGGTAATCTACTCCTAGCATTTTATTATATCTCGGCAAAAGGCTTTCTTGTGCACTTTTGAAGTAAGAAGATAAACCCAATATACGTCGTTTTAATGCGTCTGTATTTTTCAACTTCCTATCTGTTTCGCCGATATAACGAGCCATAAACTCATTTAAATCATCAGGTAATGCTTTTTTATTTATAACTTTTATTCCTTGTGAAATAACTTCAATATCATTTCTTTTTAAAATACTAAATATTTTTCTTTCGAAATCATCATCCGATAAGAAATCCGAATCAAATGCCATTTCACCACTTTTATTTTTTTTGTAATTTGTAACACCTTGATATCCGGATTCGACTTTGATTTTGTTTGTAAATCCAAATGGGTTTCTAGTAATAGTTAATACTTTGCTAGAAGGAGAATAATCCAAATAATCGAATGATTTCTCTCCAAGTAACATACTATGAATGGTTTCTCTGTCGATTTTATTATCAGTATTTATTTTTAAAGGAATATGCCATGTTTTGATGTATCCTCGTAAAATATTGAAAAGAATTGCAAATTCATTTGGATAGTTAATTACAGGGGTGCCGGTTAATAATACAATGCGTGCATTTTTTGCTCTCAATAACATATAGTATAATTTTGTTGATAAACTAATGGGTGTTTCTTCGCCAAAAATACTTTCTTCTGTTTCCTCTTCTTTCTCTTTTTTTTTACCTTTTCTTTTTTCTTCTCCGGAAATGTCAGTTTCTCTCTTTAATTTATTTACAATTCTACTAATTAAATTATGAGCCTCGTCAATAACGATTACCGCATTATCAAAAATATTACGCGTAAAATTAGATGTCATTTCTGATAAACGTTGAGCTCTTAATCCGTTATAATTAATAAACTTATATTTGGCGCGAATCATTTCATTCAATTGTTCTTCCAAAATTGTTCTGGCATTATCATCCAATTCATCATAATTTGATGGTTTCGTAACATTGATAAAAAATGCGCCCTTGTGTCTTCGAATATATTCTTGTGGAAGATTTAAAACGGCCGACATGGGTTGAAGTGCTTCTGGATACTGATCGAGTGAAATCCACTCCCAGAATTGATTTCTTTTATAAAGCAAATCGCCTGCTTTTTTCAGCTCTTCTATGTAGTTTGCTCGTAAAGAGGCCGGAGTCATAATAATTACTTGTTTGGAGTCTTTCATACCCTCTGCAATTCCAATGGATGTGGCCGTGTTATGAGTTACTGAAAAATCTCCCATTACATATCTACAATTTTCGTCAATCATAAAACCATAATAGTCATCTTCTTTAACATATTGTACATCTATTCCAGTAACTAAGCAGTCTTTTATCTGTTTTCTTGGACTAGCTTTTTTTCTTGGTATTTGTGTTGGTATTTCTTCTAATCCAATACCATTAATATTAATTCTGAATGCATTACCATATTTTTTTTCTCCATTATATGTCCATGATGTATCCCTTTCAGATTTATAACAAGCAAACCCCAGACTTCTTGCTAGATAAATTACGTCATCCATTAGTTTTTCATTTTTTTCCAAATTTAATTCAAATTCATTACCAGATTTATTTAAATAACCATCACTATCCAATAATCCTGCTAGAAGTTTCAAACGATTCTCTCTAGAGTTACACTTATAAATATCTGGTATGTGTTTATTATTAATAAGATTGAATTCATTCAAAGTATTTAAAAACACATTATTATAATATTTACCATTGCCAGTAATACCATATGTGTATTTATGTCTATGCGATAAAAATAGTTTATATTTTGGTAGCTCTTTTGCAAAATAATATAATACCCTTGAATCTTGACTAGTTATTTCAGATGTATAGCTAGTTCCATCGCCTAACCAATATCCAATCATATATGGATCAATTGGCACATCTTTTTCTGTAAAGTAAATAGGTACTTTATATCCTTTTAATAATCCTTTTTTTTTATTAGATAATTTTAAATAATCATTGACGGAAATTTCAATAACATTATTATTTGTTTCTTGTTTACTCAAAATTTCTCTATAAAAAATATTTGCATTTTCTTTCATTTGTTCTTCATTATTTTTTTTAGTATTGAAAGTAAATGTTTTTGATTGAAATTGATTATTTTCAATCCATTGTATATTATAATTTGTGTTTTTATTGTGATTATTTCTACAAATTTTTGGAAAGCCGGAAGCTTTTAAACATAATATATGTTCTTGATTTACTCTATATGTTTCTCCTTTAACAGATATAATATCATACATTTTATCTTTTCCTCTTGCTAAAGAAATTACTCTTCGAGGTTTTGAATCATCTCCCATTAAAAAATCACCTTCTTTAATATTTTCAACTAATTCTATTCTTCCATCTGACATCATTATTGGTGTTCCTTTTGCATGACATTTGCCAGATCCTAACCCATGATACAATAAGAGTCCGCGATAAGGCGTGTACAAATTCATATAGTCTCGGACAATTTTTTGGTGTGTTAATAAAGAAAAATTGGTACTGGTTTTTCCTATGATATCACACGATATATTTTCTTCATTTTCGAGCAATTCTTGTTTGTAAGGTTCAAAGAGAGAATTAATAAAATTTACAAATTTCTCTCGATTGTTCATGTAATAGCTGGAAACTTTGATGATTACAGGTGGCTCTTTTTTAGGTAAACGTTTTCTCAAATCAGTATCTCCAAATTCAACAATCGTTTCTGGACCAAGAACTGCGACTCCTTTTTCCACTTTTTTTGTAAGTCGTTTTTTCTCTTTGGGGAGTTTAATAGGTATAACTGCTTCTGCTTCTTCAGGGAAATACACCTTCTTTTTAGGTCGCAAAAGTATTTCTCCTTCATCTCCTTCATCTTCATTAGGGACTTTTACTTCTATCATTTCTTCCTCTTCTGGCTCGATAATAATTCTCTTTTTGCCTTCTAATTTTTTAGCTCTTTGGATTGGTTCTACAACAGGTGCAGGTACAATACTTTTTTCTTCAGTAACCTCTAACACGGGCTTTATAGTGACTTTAAGTTTTTTATTTTGTGCCCGTCTAGTTAAAAGTTCTGCTCGATCAAAACCAGAATCTTTTTTAAATTCAATCAACGATTTTCCTTTTTTAGATACAGGTTCTTCTTTTAGAACTATTTCAACACGATCTACCTCTTCTAACTTTGGTTTAATCATCATTTTTTCTTTTATGGATGCTAAAGGATTCATTATATATTTAAAATATATAAATTTTTATTTTTATATATTTATATATGTTGAAATGTATAGAACATTGTTTTTATTATTTTTTCCCAATAAAATCTAAACCATTGTTGGAAGTCACTCATTCTGATAATGATTCTATAGAATATTATACTATTTACAAGGAAAAAACAAGTATACTATAATTTCTATTCTTCTAATTCCATCACTTGTAAAGCCTCATTACATGCAATTTGCTCTGCTTTGCGTTTAATTTTATGTTGACCTTCTCCCAGAAAAATAAAGGCTTTTCCGTCATTTTCAGAAACAAATTCTTGTATCTTTTTAAAATTCATTTTTATGGCGTCTGATGGCACAACTTGATGAATTTGTTGGCCTAGACATAAGTAGACACCCATTTTATAACCTAATTCGGGATCATGTTCCATTTCTAAATAGTGTGGAGTAACTTTAAATGCTTTCTGAATTTTCACTTGTAATATGTTCTTATAATTGTCGTCGTTTTGAATCAAGGCCACCCAGTCTATGTGTTTTTCAAAGACGTTTTCAATGAATTTTTGCGCCATTTGAAAACCAGGGCCCGTCACAAACATGGACTGAAACCAATTTTCGTAATCTTTTACAACAACTTTATTAAAATCTAAAAACAAGGCGCCAATAAAAGCCTCGAATAAACAACCTAATTTCTTTAAATTGGTGCGTATTTTCTTTTCTTCGGCATGTTTCGACAAGATGAGCCATTTGTAGAGCCCCATTTCTAATGCAATTTTGCCAATGGCTTCATTCTTTACAATAGCAATTTTCTTTTCCGTCATGAATCCTTCGTCTGCTTTCGGGAATCGTCTATACAGCAAATATTTGGTGACACATTCGAGGACACCATCACCTAGAAACTCCAATCGTTCATTCGATTTACTACTTAATGGCATACAATCATGCGGCCTTTCCACAATAGTAATGTTTTGTTGTACATTCTCAAAACTGGGCCGTTTGGTATAAGAGCGATGAACAAAAGCGCGCTCATATAAAGCCATATTATCTACTTCCGCTGGTATCCCATATTTGGAAAGAATACATTGAACTTCGCTTAATGTAATCTTAACATTCAGTGGGTTATACGGATTGAAGACGAGACCTTCTTCAGTTTTGATAATATCGTCGTCACGTAATAATTGTTGTTCCGTCGCCATAATGTATGTATAATATGACAAGATGGGTTTAAGTTTGTTTAAATTATTATTAAAAATGAAATAGACTTAAAGATTATAGAATATGGTATATTATATAATGGAAGAGTGGCGAACAATCAATCAATTTCCAAATTATGATGTTAGTAATTTTGGTAATGTTAGAAATAATAAAACAACCAAAATGATGAAACTATGCAGAAAAAGTGGATACTATCATGTTAGTTTAACAAATGAAATTTGTAAAAAAACACTTAAAGTTCATCGGTTGGTAGCATTAACTTTTATTGAAAATCCTGAAAATAAATCAGATGTAAATCATAAAGATAAAAATAAATTGAATAATCATATTAATAATTTAAATTGGATGACAAGAAAAGAAAATAATATTCATAGATGTGAAGGTGTTAAAATAACATGTAATAAAAATAAACCTTTATTTAGAATTGATAAGGATACTGATGAAATATTAGAAAAATACAATTCAATAGAATTAGCTGGCACTTGGGCATTTCAAAATGGATATACAAAAACAATTCATAATGGTCGCAATTCTATAGGTAATTGTTTAAATGGCTTATCAAAATTAGCATATAAATTTAAGTGGAAATATGAAGCAAATAATGATTTAGAAAATGAAATATGGAAACAAGTTATTTTAGAAAATGTTGATATGCAAGATAAAAAATATTTTGTTTCTAATTTAGGAAGATTTAAGAATAGTTTTGGGACAATTATGAATAACTATAAAGTGAATGATAATGGGTATATTAGAGTTTATATACATAATAAAACATACACAATGCATCATTTAGTTGCTGTAACATTTATTGAAAATCCAGAAAATAAAGAACAGGTTAATCATAAAGATGGAAATAAATTAAATAATTTAGTTTCAAATTTAGAATGGAATACATGTTCTGAAAATAATTTACACAAATTTCAAATTGGTTTAGGGAATAATTTTACAAGAAAAATAACTCAATATGACTTACAAATGAATAAAATAAAAGATTTTAATTCTATAGTAGAAGCAGTAAAAGAATTAAATATTGGAAATTCTAATATAAGAGGTGTGTTAACTAATAAAAATAAAAGCGCGGGAGGTTTTATATTCAAGTATTTAGAAGATAATAGTCATTATGAATCTGTTAAATTAAATAATAAAGGAAGAAATGTTATTCAATATGGATTAGATATGAAAATAATAAAAATTTTTAATTCAATAGCTGAAGCAAGTAAAGAATTAAATATACATAAAAATAATATTTGGGCAGTAATTACTAACTATAGAAAAACTGCTGGTGGGTTTATTTTCAAGTATTTAGAATAAAATTAATTAATTCATATTATAAAATTATTATCTTTATCTAGTTTATAATATGGTTTTATATTCTGCCGGAAAAGCCGCACGCAATGCTGCATCAATTGTTAATCGTACAAACGTTTGTGGAGGAAATAAAAAGGCGGGAATTGCCCCCCGTGTTGGATGGTATTTATCGAGCAATACCATGTTGATTGGTGCTCCCCAAACTCTCCCTCGCTTCTGTATCCCTAACAGAACAATTCAAACGCAACAAACTGGATACCGCGCTACTATTAGCGGACATATGGGTTAAAACATATATTGTACAATTTTTTATTTATTTTAAAATATTTGTTTGTAAAATGATTTAATAACAATTTATTAAATTATTTAATAACTAATGATTGTCCGTATTGATGTGCGAGAAAGCGATTTGTTGCAACAAGTAAATCAATTGATAACAAATGTTCCTATCTTCAAGAATATCATTGTCAAAAGTGAAGTTCTTCCTATTGGCGACATTATTATATCAGATGAAAAAGAAGATAAATTGATCATAGAGAGAAAGTCAGTAAGCGATTTATTGGCCAGCATCAAAGATGGCAGATATGAAGAGCAATCCTATAGACTTAATGGTTCTTCTTACCATAATCATAACATTGTTTATTTAATTGAAGGTGATGTCAATAAGGCAAATCGATTTAAATCGGAAAATGGGCTGGGATCTGAAAAACTTACCCTTTATTCTGCCATGTTTTCTCTCCATTATTACAAAGGGTTTTCCGTTTTTAGATCTTTTTCTTTAGCTGAAACCGCAACTATAGTTTGCAATAGTGCTTATAAAATAGGCAAGGATCTAACAAAAACGCCTTATTATGCAAATGCTTTAGAAAAAGCAAAAACAGAAGTGTATGTGGGTGAATCGTCGGGTATGAGTGGAACGTCGGGTATGAGTGCAACGTCGGGTATGAATGTAGAAAAAGATTATGTAAATGTGGTAAAAAAAGTGAAGAAAGAAAACATTACAATAGACAATATAGACGAAATAATGCTTTGTCAAATCCCAGGGGTTAGTTCAAATACTGCTTTGACAATTATGGAAAAATATAAATCGATTGCTAATCTAATCAAGGAATTGGATCTGAATTCAGAATGTTTAAACAATATTACTTGTACCAATGCAAAAGGTGGTAGTCGAAAAATAAACAAGACAAGTGTGACAAATATTGTAAAATTTCTATTAAAAAAATAAAAATATATAGTATATGGAACAACATTGGATGAATATATTATTATTTATAGTAATCATTTTAGGAGTATATTATTTTATATTTAGAACTGATTATATAGAAGATTCTATAGAAGGTATGAGAAACAATAGAAACAACGATAGAAACAATAATACACCAAGACAAAATGGAATTGCAAGTAATGCTGATACTTTTATTGCATCACTGCAGCAAGCAACTACAAAATTGAAAGATGAGTTGAGTATTAATAATGCGGACTATCGTAAAAAATACGAAAGAATAATTGTTGAAATGGATAATTTATTAAATTATAGCATGTTAAAAGGTGTATTAACTGCTGATATGAAAAATCCTACAAATTCTTTTGCAACAATGGGGAACTTGAACAATGCACGAGCAGCATTAAACAATGTATTAAAATTTGTAGACAAACATCCATAATTTTATTAATAAATGTAGACTTCATTATCCTCATAATACCCTTTGTTGACTAATTTTTCTGTATAAGCAGAACCACCCCAATTGGATTGCATAGGATCCGGACTTACTGGTTTTTGTTCTTCTACGATATTCATAACATCTAGAGGCGTGGTTGTGCCAATATAATAATCTGTTTGGTCGTGTGCTGGATAAGAATTTTGATTATAAGGCGGATCATTTCGAGTGGCATCTACTAATAATGTAGGATTGGGATAAGCAGGCACATCAGGTGTTCCTAAATTCGATTCCAAAATCATTTCTCCAGAAGAACTTGCTATAGATGGTGGTAATCCTGCTTGTAGTTCATAAATACTTGGTCTCGTTTTATATACTTTATTACCTTGAGCGTCATATGTTTCTTGTAAATACAATACAGGGCATCTTATATTCTGACTCCTTTGCCAATCTAAGAATTCAGAATAATCTTCTAAATTATCAAATTCAATTGGGTTTACTCCAGGCACTTGTGCTAATTTAGAATTGTATAAATAAAAACGTGAACCTTTTTGAATCAACAAATTCGGACATCTAGGACCTTGTGAATTTTCTGGAGTAAATCCTTCCGAAAAAGAAAAAGATAAATCATTTCCTTTTGCGTAAAAAAACAAACCAATTAAAAATACTACTATAAATAAAAAAATAAGTAATGACATTATAATATATTATATTAGGATAAAATTGTAAAAGAATATTTTCTATTTATTTAATAGAAATGGTTTTTATGCATATTGATAGAAAAAATTGTATGGATGGTAAATGTGATCTAGTAGCCAAATTAGACTCCTATCTTGGCAACAAACATACTAAAACGTTCTTACTTATTTTTATGGAAGGGTGTGGGCCTTGTAATGCTACACGTCCGGAATGGTCAAAATTAAACAATGTATTCAGTAATTCATTTTTAAAAAGAAAAGACATTGTTATTGCAGCCATTGATTATACTTTAGCCGAAAAATTAGCTAATTTGAAAACAAAACCTACTGGGTTTCCTACCATGAAGTTTATTTGTAACCAACAAGAAGAAAATTATGAAGATTGTAGCATTAGTAAAAAAGATCGAACAATAGATTCCTTTGTTGAATGGATTCATTTAAAGTGCGGCAATACACCTAAAATGCATAATAAAACTTTAAAACATAATAAAACTCATAATAAAAGTAAAACTTATAATAAAACTCATAATAAAACTTATAATAAAAGTAAAAAATATAATATGTCCGGCGGAAAATGGTCGTTAAAATACAAAAGAAGTATAAATTGTAAGAAACCCAAAGGTTTTTCACAAAAACAACATTGTAAATATGGCAGAAAATAAATATAGTATATTATAATATATATATGTTTGAATATATTGTTTACATAATCATTGGAATAATATGCGGTCTATGTCTAGGAATTACCGGCATCAACCCCATTTCTTTAAGTTTATTAGTACTAAATTCTTTAAATATAGGACAATTTAAAAGCAATTTAGGTAGTATATTGTTTTTGAACTTATTTCCTATAACATTAGGCTCGGTCTATGAATTTTATAATGCAAATTTAATCAATTATCCATTTGCCTTTACACTCGTTATTACGATGATCATTGGAAGTTATCTTGGGTCAAGATTTATTACTGATAAAAAGAATGAAATCAGTAAAAAAACAATTAAATATATTACTGCAGTAATTAGCATCATTATAGGATTATCATTTTTATATTCCGCTTACCATGAAAAATAAACAAATTTATTTGAAATTTTGTTTCGAATATCCAATCACAGCACAAGCAATTCTTTTTCCGGCATTTCCAGTTTTCAAACTTTCAGCATCTCCACCTTGCCCACAATCATCTTCATCAGCATGAATAATTAAACCTCTTCCAATAATATTACACTTAGTTCCTCTAAGTTTAATAACATCATCGAAAAAGTGATACTTGGCTTCTCCTTTTGAATTCGTTTGAATATTACCTAAATCGCCAACATGTCTCTCTTTCATTCCAGGACAACCATGTGTTTTTCCATATGGATTAAAATGAGCACACATACTAGTACATTTATCTGTTAAATCACCTGCTTCATGTACATGAAATCCGTGCGCACTATTAGGCTTTAATCCAGTAAGTTGTAAATCAATGCGAATTTGATGGTCTTGTGTAGTAAACAAAACATAGCCTTTCACTTTAGAATTATTAAATACCGCAATGGCTTGAATGATGGTTGTATTCATTTTATTATGTTTTTATTATGTTTTTATTATGTTTTTATTACAAATAAAAAGAATGTATAATTACACTAAATGCTCAACGTTTGGATATACTTGATTGTAATATGTATTGTACTCTAATTCATTCATTTTCACTAGAGGAGATAATTCAGGAATATAATAATTCCAAAATTTTGTTTTTAATTCAATATACATAGTTGTATCTATAATTCCTATCTGATGATGTAAAAATTTTATTATATTAAAAAAAGTTATTACTGAATATGGTAGGTTTGTTTGCTTATATCTATATTGTAGTACAATATTTTGATTACATTTTGGATTTATACTAAAATCAAAAGCTGTATTGCATTTTATATCTTTTAAATAATATTTAATACATGAAAATGGTACATTATTTATTGTACGTACTAAATAATTAGTAAAATTTTTGTTTAAATTAAAAATACATAAGATTTTCATTTTTATCGAGGTAATATTATCAGAAAATACTTCTACATCAATGTCACTTTTATTTTTGATAAAATCACTTCTAGCAATGCTTCCTAAAAAATACAAGGGCACATCTAATATTTGTTGTAATTCCCAAAAAAATAAAAATTGTTCTCTAGTCAAATTGTGTTTTATTTTTTCTAATTCCATTAATATATTATTTTATTTTAAAATTGAATAAAAAGAAAGGAAATAAATAGAAATTACAATAATCAACCAAGACCATGGAATACGTTTTTAGACTTGTCGATTTTAATATTTTGAAAGGAGAAATGGGTCAACCAGAGTCATCTTCATCCGATGAAGGGAAGCGTGTATATCAAGATAGATCTACCTTTCAAATTCAGATGTTTGGTGTAGACGATCAAGGTAAGACCTATTCATTGATTGCAGAAGGATTTCGACCTTTCTTTTACCTCTTGGTAAATGACACATGGAATATTCAAGTAAAAGACGAATTTCTTGCACATTTAAAAGAAAAAGTGGGTTCCTTTTATCAAGAATCCATTACAAAATGTAAAATAATCAAAAGGAAAAAATTATATGGTTTTGATGAAGGAAAAGAGCACAAATTTGTTTTCCTGGAATTTGCAAATATAGGCGCCTTCAATAAAGCAAAAAATTTATGGTATAGTGATTATAAATCTGGTCATACATTGTTAAAAAATGGATACACTGACTTTCATGATACAAATATTCTTTTGTATGAAGCCAACATTCCACCATTATTGCGTTTCTTTCATATTCAAAATATAAGTCCTTCTGGTTGGGTAGCTGTTCCAAAAAAGAAAGGAATAGTGGATAAAATGGTAAATTGCGATTATAACATTATAATTGATTACAAAAAAATAATTCCTTTAAATGAAAAGGAGACTCGTGTACCTTATAAAATCATGAGTTTTGATATTGAAGCTTCCAGTAGTCATGGTGATTTTCCAATTCCTATCAAAACCTATAAGAAGCTGGCTACCAACATTATAGAATATTTTGAAGGATTGAAAGTAGAAATGACAAGGGAACTCTGTAAAAATATATTACGTCGTATTATACTAGCCGCATTTGGATACGAAAAAATGGAACAAATAGATCTAGTGTATCCAAAGGTACATCCAAAATCTAAAGAACATGTGCAAACTATGTGTGAAAAATGGCTAGAAACATGTATTCAGGTCTTATCAAAAAATGATGAAACCGAAACATTAGATACAGCAAAAATAGAAAATTTATTTGAAAAAATGGGCTTGGATGAAGAAGAAGACTCCCACGATTATCATTCCTATGTGAAATCTTATACTGATAAGAAAGCGACTATCGTAGATATTCTTTGCGACAAAAAATTTGAACGGGATGGTAAAGTAAGAGAATTGAACGAATCTTTGATGAAAATATTTCCAAAATTAGAAGGCGACAAATGTACTTTTATTGGGTCAACTTTTATGAAATATGGTCAACAAGAGCCTTATTTGAATCATTGTGTTGTATTAAATACATGTTCTCCAATGCCAATAGAAAACTCAGTTGTAGAAAGTTATGGTACAGAAAAAGAAGTATTATTGGCATGGCAACAATTGGTTCAGCGTGAAAATCCAGACATTGTTATTGGATATAATATATTTGGTTTTGATTATGAGTTTATGTTTCGCCGAGCAGAAGAAAATAAATGCGTGGAAGAGTTTTTAAAGTTATCTCGTAATGTAGATGAAATTTGCGGAACCAAGGATAAACAAACTGGTAAATATTGCATAGAGGAAAGTACATTGCAAATTGCTAGCGGACAACATGATTTGCGTTTTATTAAAATGAATGGCCGCCTACAAGTAGATTTATACAACTTTTATCGTCGTGAAGCCAATTTGATTTCTTATAAATTAGATTACGTTGCTGGTAATTTTATTGGCGATTTTGTGAAAGAAATTGAACTTTCAGAAGAAAATAGTACTATAAAAACGACCAATATGACTGGATTATTAGTAGGCAGCTATGTGCATTTTGAAGAAATCGGACATTCTGTCGATTACTATGCAGATGGGGCAAAGTTCATGGTAACTAATGTAGATAAATTATCAGGAAAATTCATTATTGAAGGAATTGTGAAACCAGACTTTGATTCTAAAAAAGTCCGCTGGTGTTTAGCAAAGGATGACGTCACACCAAAAGATATTTTCCGGATGACAAATGGCACAGCAGATGACCGCGCAATAATCGCAAAGTATTGTATTCAAGATTGTAACTTGGTGCATTATTTATTTAACAAATCGGACATCTTGACTGGATTTATTGAGATGGCCAAAATTTGCAGTGTGCCGATCAATTTCTTAGTCATGCGTGGGCAAGGAATTAAGCTGACCAGTTATGTGGCCAAGAAATGCCGGGAAAAACGCACTTTGATGCCCGTTATTGAAAAGGGCGGACTAGATGAAGGGTATGAAGGTGCTATCGTGCTAGATCCAAAATGCGATTTATATTTGGATAACCCGGTGGCATGTGTTGATTATGCATCGCTGTATCCTAGTTCGATGATTAGCGAGAATTTATCCCACGATACTAAGGTGTGGACTCGCGAATATGATTTAGCCGGCAATTTGATAGAAGAATGGGGTGAAAAAGATGAAGCCGGAAATTATATTTATGACAATTTGCCAGGATATGAATATGTGGATGTCAATTATGATACATATGTATATAGAAGAAAGAATCCTAAGGCCGCCGCTGAAAAGGTACTCAATGGCTACAAAATGTGCCGATTTGTGCAGCCACAAGTAAATGGCGAGGTGGTCGGAATTATGCCTTCTATTTTGAAGGAGCTTTTAAAAGCACGTAAAGATACTAGAAAATTGATTCCTCAAGAAAAAGATGAATTCATGAAAAATGTGCTGGATCAGCGTCAGCTCGGTTACAAAGTTACTGCCAATTCATTGTATGGTCAATGTGGCGCAAAAACCAGTACATTTTATGAAAAAGATATTGCTGCATGTACGACGGCAACTGGGCGAAAACTACTAACTTATGCAAAACGAGTTATTGAAGAGGTATATATGGATAAAATATGTGATACTACAAATTATGGTCCTGTTTTAACAAAAGCAGAATATATTTATGGTGATAGTGTTGCTAGTTATACTCCTATTAAAATAAGAAAAACTGGTGATAATATAATCTTTATATGCGCAATTGAAGAGTTAGCTAAAAAATTTGGAAATAATAATTGGGTTACATGTAGAGAACCTGGTAAACAAGAAAAGGAATTTTGTGAATTAGAAAACATCGAATCGTGGTCAGAAAAAGGGTGGACAACTTTATATCGTGTTATAAGGCATAAATTAGCAAATCATAAAAAAATGTTGCGTGTTGTGACCAATACTGGTTTGGTTGATGTAACAGATGATCATTCATTACTTTTATCAAATGGAACTGAGATTAGTCCGAATGATTGTAAAATTGGAATTGAATTATTACATCACCCTCTTCCATATGGCATGAATTTAGATTTAGATTATCTGAATTTAGATTATCTGAAGGGAGATAAAATAACGTTTAATAAATGTTATAAAGAAGATCAAGTATATTTAGCAACAGCAGCAGCTTTATTAGGGTCAGTACAAATTAAATTAACAAATAATCTTTACTATGATAATGACGAAGATTATAATTATCAAAGTAATACAATTTGCATTCAAAAAAAAATGGAATGTGAGATTAATGAGAAAACACACATTACCAATATAATAGAAATACCTTACGAAGGTTATGTTTATGATCTTACAACTGATAATCATCATTTCGCTGCAGGAATTGGAAATCTTATAGTCCATAATACCGATTCTGTATTCTTTACATTTAATCTTCAAACACCTGATGGAAAACCTATTAGAGGTAAAGAAGCACTTGAAATTACCATAGAACTTGCTCAAGAAGCTGGTCATTTAGCATCCAATTTCTTAAAGGGACCACATGATCTTGAATACGAGAAGACATTTATGCCCTTTTGTTTGCTATCGAAAAAGCGATATGTCGGTATGCTTTATGAAACGGATCCAAATAAGTGCAAGAGAAAAGAAATGGGAATTGTATTGAAGCGTCGTGATAATGCGCCCATCGTAAAAGATATTTATGGTGGTATTATTGACATCTTGATGAAGAAGCAAAATATTCAGGAAGCCATTGATTTCTTACGATGTTGTTTACAAAACATTGTAGAAGAAAAGTATCCGATGGACAAATTAATTATTACCAAATCGCTGCGTTCAGGATATAAAAATCCGAATGGAATAGCACATAAAGTGTTGGCAGATAGGATTACTGCGCGAGATCCCGGTAACAAACCAGGACCGGGAGACAGAATTCCATTTGTCTACATAGTGACAAAAGATAAAAAGGCTCTTCAAGGCGAGAAAATAGAGACGCCGACGTTTATTACGGAACAAGGTCTTAAAATCGATTATTCGTTTTATATTACGAATCAAATTATGAAGCCGGTACAACAAGTATTTGCTCTAGTGTTGGAAAAGATTTGGACAATGAATAAGAAGATACCCAAGATTCGAGAATTTAAAAAGGTTATAGAAACTTTGCAAAAAGAATATTGTGATAATAAGGAAAAATTTGAAGAGAAATTGGAAGCGTTGCGTTGTAAAGAGATCAAGGGTCTTCTCTTTGACGAATATTTAAGAGAAACCAATAATGAAAAAGCTGGTATGCAAAGTGTTACAAAATTCTTTGGAAAAAAATAATATTATATTTGTATAATTTAATGGCAGCACTAACAGATGATACTAAAGTAGAAGAAGCTGTAGAAAAATTAGTAATTTTTTTTCAAGATAAAGATGAAGACACAATTTTAGATATGTTGCAAGACAGAGGTGACATGAATGTCGAGTTGCAAAATGCAATGTTGACAGATTTAAAAGAGAGCTATAATACTATTCTTAAAAGGGTATCGCGATCCATATCGAAGGAAAAGAGAGAAGAACTAAAAGATACACTTAATAGTCGTTTTCTAGGTATAATACACAAAATTTCGACAGAAACTAGTTTTAATGAAAGTTTAAAAAATAAACTAATTATATTTTTATTAGAAAAATATAGAAAAAAATTATTAGATGAGAATCCAGATATGAGTTTTTATGATTTTGATTCGTTGCGTTCTCAAATACAAGGAGAAAAAACTAGAATAAACACTAAACAAGCAGCAACTGAACAAGAAAACGAGAAAACAATTGAGAGAATAGGAATTTTAAAAAATGACGTTAGTAATTTTGAAGTTTTATCCCTTTCTGAATTACAAAGAATTAAAAAATTTATTAATAATGTTAGTTCAACAACTGCAACAACACGTGGCACAGGTGAAGCAATTCCAAGCAGAGCTCCAACCAGAAATCCAAGTTTTGAGTTCGATGAGCAAGATGCCGAAATAAATATAGGTGATGCTGCCTTTCTTATTTGGAATAAAAAAGAACTATACACAAATTTGCTAGATATATTATCTCAAAGTAAATCTCAAAGTAAAGCAGAAGCAGAAGCAGCATTTATAGAAGAAGAACCAGAAGCAGAATCATCTGATATGGCAGACGTTTTTAAATTAAATGTTGATATTATTTTTAGTGAATTAAATAATTATAGTATTATCCAGCTAAAAGATATGATGCGTGTATTAGAATCATTAGATAATAATACAACAAATAATGTTTGTAAATTATTTATATCGCATGTTATAAATGAAAAAGAAAATGGGAGCAGTGGAGGAAGAAAAAATAAAAAAACACAAAAGAAGAAAACTGCAAAAAAACAAAACAAAAGAAAATCGAAAACTGCAAAAAAACAAAACAAAAGAAAATCGAAAACTACAAAAAAGAAAAGATAAAAAATTGAATACAAAAATAAAATACTAAATAAATGCACAATAGAAATCCATAATGTCTGACAGCAACGAAGTAAAATTTATATATTTTGTTAACGATACAGATTTGCCTCTCATGATCGATTCATGGGTGGACGGATCAAACGCTTTAGAATGTATAAGAATTGCACCTAGAGAGAAACGTCTCATACATAGTAGCGTAGGTGAGTGGCACATGAACGCTATGTTGCCACTAGAAGATAGAAAATTGTGGGATAACCATGAAAAGTTGAAGAAAGTAACACTTATTGGCAAATTTCGGTCGAGACCTTGTGCAAGTGGAAATTATTCTTGGTTGGATTGGGACAATCTATTTGATTGTGTATATACTAAACTAGATGAGCCTGCAAATGGCGCTAAGGGAATCATGACCTTTTCCTTCCACCTTTTCCACCTTTAAAAAAGGTGGAGCCAAAAATTAATTAAAAGAGTGGAAAAGTATTTACACCCTTGAAGATTTAAAATGGGACAAAAATCCTATTAAAAATTAACAAAATTTGCCATTCATATAGCATCTAAATTTTGGTTTTACTGGTTCGTCTAAACCAGTTGATAAATTACAGAAACGATTGCTTCTTGATAAATAATTTGGTCTTTCTTTATTATTTTTTTAAGTAGTTTTTGCTAAATATAAGAAAAATCATTACTATTTTTCTTATAATTTATGTGGAATATATAACATTATATCATTGTCAGTCATCGGTTCGCACATTGGTATTCCAGTTATAGTATTTATTTCTTTCATAGATGGTAAATACCTTTGTACTATACCATTTTTCTTACATGCGTCTATGTAATGCGTTGAAAGTTCTTCTAATTGAGGTTTATTATTTGGAAATAGGTTGAATGGTGAGAATACTGGTGTTTCTTGTCCGCTACGAACTGGAACAACTGCTTGTTCCTCAAAATATTTTAATAATTTTGGTCGTTTCATATATTTTTTATTTGTTGGTCTATCATGTAATGGTATTGGATTTTCTGATAATATAAATGAAATATGCTGTCTTAAAATACATTTTTTAGTCGGTGGATTTTTGAATACAGAATGTATCAATGTTTCTCTAAAAATTAAAGCGTGTCCTGGAGGTATTTCTACTAATTTTTTTCCTTGTTCTTTCCAAAGATTTTCTAAATAATCATAATCTTCTTTTGTCTTAAAATTCGCATACCCACGACGACCACCATCTTTTTGTTTTAATACATCAAATATTGGATTACTTGATATATGTGTTCCTGGAATACATTTGAAATATTGTGTTTCATCGCAATTTAAATTCACCCATCCTCCATAACATTTATCTTCTGGTGTAGAATTTGCTGCGTCATCTTGATGCCATTTTCCTTTTTCATTTACTTTTTGCGTTGGAAATCTAATAAGTGGTCTATCTGGAAGCATAGATAGTAATATTTTTTCATTTTCAAAATAGGGTTGAAATATTTCTTTAGATTTTTCATAGACACATCTATTTATATAACGAATAAGAGGATTGTAAGTTAGAGATGCGAACGGACAATACCCAACCGCGCCCATTACAAATCTTGAATGTTCCAAATTTGGAACTAATTCGGGTGAATTTAATGCTGTTTGCAAAAAATCTTGTGAAATTTTTTCTATTTCTTGTGAATTAAATATTGGTAAGACAATATATCCATTAGTATCAAATTCAGTCATAGTTCTTAATTATACTATCGAATAAATTATAACAAAGACTATCAATTTTTTATAAAATTATACATTTGTGTTCGTATATGCTTTCCGTTTTCTAATATTATCTTTATTTTTCAACTAATATTTAACTGCATGAATTTTATAATCTTTACCTTTATGTGTCATTTCTATAATAAAATTAAAACAATTTACTCATAATTTGTCCCATTTTAAATCTTCAAGGGTGGAAAAGTATTTCAATAAATAAAAATATAATTTTTTTCATATTTTTATTGTAAAAGTTTGGCTCCAGGTTTGGCTC
>Ga0209088_10000134_pt1 | contig 54359 bp, 53 predicted proteins | sample S_140625_EF_Meta_FD_187324 | JGI IMG/M metagenome (GOLD analysis project Ga0209088, IMG submission 187324) | Freshwater microbial communities from Lake Simoncouche, Canada to study carbon cycling - S_140625_EF_MetaG (SPAdes) (version 2) | ecosystem: Environmental > Aquatic > Freshwater > Lake ... | reverse complement strand
CAAAACAACTGATTAATATAGGCACTCCTAACGGTAATAACGGCGATACTGTACGAGTTGCTTTTGGCAAAATAAACGATAACTTTAGCGAGCTTTATGTAGGGCTCGATCTGCTTAATGTTGGCACTAATATTAGACCTGCTACTAGCGGAGCACATGACTTAGGTGGTGTTGATCGCGTATGGCACGCCTTATGGCTAAGCCCCGAAGGTGTACACATTGGTGATAAACTGCTATCAGTTAACGTACAGGGTGCAGTAACAGTCAACGGAGACGTAGTTGCTACACCCAACGGTGATCCTGTACAAGCAGACTGGTTGGCTAACTCAGGTTCTAGTCAAATACTTAACAAACCAACATTTGCAGAAGTGGCATTTACTGGCGACTATAGACATTTAACCCATAAACCTACAATACCAACACATACAAGTCAGCTGACCAACGATGCTGGCTTTAGTACATTCTCAGGAAGCTGGACTGACTTAACTAACAAGCCTACTCTGTTTAACGGCAGCTATCTATCGTTAACTAACAGACCTAGTTTATTCAGTGGCAGTTACAACGATCTAGTACATAAGCCCACGTTGTTTAGCGGTGACTATGACGACTTGATTAACGCACCAACAGTACCAACTGATGTTAGTCAACTAACAGATTCAACAGGATTATTAGACGGTGGATACGGACATATAGACGGTGGAGCAGCCACTTCAGTCTATACAGCAAACTTAAATATTAACGGCGGTGGAGCATATTAATGGCAAATAAAATACAACTAAGAAGAGATACAGCAGGTAACTGGACTAATACCATAGTTCTAAGTCAAGGCGAAATAGGTGTTGAATGGGACACTGGTAAATTTAAACTTGGTGACGGAACTAGCAACTGGGGCCAGTTAGACTACTTTGAGCCAGGAACAGGAGGCGGTACAGCATTACCCGCACAAACTGGTCAAGCTGGAAAATATCTTACCACTAATGGTACAGTATTAAGTTGGGCTACAGTAACTGGTGGAACAGGCGGCGGATTATCTGTAACAGACTTTGGCCGTGGCTTTACCGACACATTAGATGCTGGAAAGATAACTACCAGCAAACTGTACAATAGACCCGCTAACCTAGCACTTAACAATCACTTTGTGCTAGAAGTTACCGATGGTGGAGTTATTGTATTGCCAGATCAAAGTACAATCAACGGTGCTACATTAAAATCTGTAGCAGGTAACTATGCTGGTATTACAGCAGGCCCAGTAGGTAAAGATGAAGATTCATGGATGTGGGTGGACGGCGACGGTGCTTGGATTGGTACAAAATATAATACAGATCAGAAACTTTGGCATTTTAATAATGATGGTGCGTTAACATTCCCACAAGGCACCACAATTGCCACCGCTGACGGAACAGATGCATTTATCATAGACGGTGCTGTTGACAAAGATATTCAAATATATACCTACAGTGGTCCTACTCCTACTGCTCACGGTTGGACGTTTGGCGCAGATGGTACGCTAACATTGCCAGACTCGGCAACTGTAGCAGTTGGCGATATCGGTGTGTTGCAAGGTTTAGAACTCGCATATGATAATAGTAGAGAACAGTTGAACGCGGCATTTGCGGCAGACAGCTATGAAGGCGATGGCTGGCCAGCAGGACCAAACTCTTACAATGCATTGCTATTATCTACTGATCCTGCTATACGACCAGAATGGATACCGCTTGCTCAATCAGTACGAACTGCATGGTTGGCATTAGGGTCAGCACTAGAACCAATCTACTTAGATATTCAAGTAGCAGGATATACTTGGAATTTTAGTAATGCTGGCGATTTTTCTGTTCCCGGCAACAAAGCCATTAAGGGATTTGACAACCTACAACTAAACGTAGATGGTGGTGGTGGGAAAACCGCAGTCGTTGAGATTGATGGCTACAATAGTAAGGTACTGATAAAAACCACAACCCCTGGTGCTGGCATACCTGACGACGCTTGGACTTTTGGTGACGCTGGTGAATTAACATTACCAGTGGGCGGTGTTATTCAAACGCTAACAACTCCTCAAGTTGGCACTAGACTCACTGATATCCCAGGATGGATTCGTGCAGACATCAACGCTAAGACAGCTGGGTTCTGGATGGATACTACTCCACAAAGTTTGAAAGACGCTATGGATGCCACAGGTCTAGTTGACTGGCAATTTAATCCTGATGGCACAACTGATTACTACACAGTACTTGCCGCTGAATATGTAGAAGGCAATACAATTTTAGAATTAACATTTGATGCTAACCTTCCTCTAGAATCAGCACCATATTCAGTTACAAGTCCAAATTATTCAACAAGAACAAGTAGCAACATCAGTATACTTGCCAATGAGAATGAGTGGACCTTTAACACAGATGGTAACTTAACACTACCAGCTGGTGGCGACATTGTTGACAGCACGGGCACTACAGTGTTGGGTGGTACTGCTGACACTGGCAGTTGGACATTCGATACAGTTACAGCAACTACCGATGGAAATATTATTGTCAAGGCCGGCAGCGGTGAAGCCTCTTGGGCAAGCCTATTAAGCAACAACGGTGCTAATAGTTTTTGGGTAGATGATGTTGGAGCACATGTTGCTAGCAATTTTGTCGAAGGTGAGACAACTGAAAACTATTGGACGTTTGGCACAGATGGTAGTTTAACATTACCAGAAGGTAGTTATATAAATGAAACTACACCAATACAAGGCTTTGTAAGAACAAAATATGCAGGAAGTTCAAACGGAGATGTAAATTATTTTACAACTGCTACACTTATTGAAACTAGCATTATAACAACATTTATTGAAAGCTACGATGATTCCTTGGTAGGTGGTGCTGATTATAGTTTCCAGTATGTGGGATACTTTAAGGCACCTGTAACTGGTCTTTACACATTTACTTTATATGGCGATGATTATGCTAAATGTTGGATTGGAGACAATGCAATTGCAGGATATACGTCTGGAAATAGTAGTATATACACCGGATATAATTCAAATAATTTTAATACTATCGAACTAACCGCAAATAATTTTTATCCTATACGAATCCAATGTTGGAACTCTAGTGGGCCAGGATATTTTAGTTTTAGTTGGGCAGGCCCCGACGGAGGACCTGACAACAATTTTACTGGGGTAATATATACAGCAATCGGCCAAACAGAAATAACAGCCATTTCTAGACCTATTGTATTGAATACTAACAACATAGATACAGATTATCAATGGACCTTTGGCACCGATGGTTCTTTACAACTACCAGCTGGTGGCACTATTGCAGAAGGCGGTGGCATTAGTGGTGCTATTCGAATTACACCCGCAGGCGGAGCCAACGTTTATCAAGCATTGCTAATTTATCCAACTGCTGAAGGCGAAGGTGATCACATACACTTGACCGCAGGCGGTGGCACCACTGACCTGTATCTAGGCAATGACGATCAATTTGTCAAGATTGATCATGGTGGTAATGTTGTTGTTGCCACAACAAATGCCAATCATTGGACCTTTGACACAACGGGTGATTTAACATTACCAACTGTTATTACTGGTACTGGATCAACGGTAAAATCACAATCAGCGATACGTGTGCAAGCAGGACAATACTATCTATCTGGAATTTACTCTAGTAGTTCAGGTTGGGGCAGTGGTAGTGGTAATTATGCAGCCTTTCCTACAGATAATTCACCAGATATGGGAGCATTGGTTATCCCGGGAGACATTGCTCATTCTGGATCAATACACGCAACAGTGGCCAGCGTGATTTCTTCACTAGACAATGGCGGCCAGTGGGTAATAGAAATTGGTAGCCCTTCAGATTCTGCTTATAGCGGTGGAACAGGGTCATGGTCGTTCTCCAAGACCGGCGATGCAGGTGGTATGTGGAAATTTGACACAAATGGTAGTTTAACATTCCCAGACGCTACAACTTCAACTGGTAGATCCGTTACAGTTCCAGTAAATCAAGCATTTGATTTTAACTTATCAACATCAATACCTTCAGTAGATACAAGTAAAATTTCTATCAACTACGGCGGAATTTCAACCGATCAAACATCTTTGTACTTAACAACATCGGGCAGTAAGATATGGATATTCAACAGTGCTCAAAAGCGAATTGAGTTTAATGACTCTTCAGCTTATATTAAGTTTGGAACTGAGACAAAAGATGGCACTGGTGCAAGCAATGATATTGAATTATTTTCATACGGTGCTGATAATGGTGCAGGTGCAGTTTATATTTCAGCAGGTAGCAGTCCAACAAACAACAGATGGAAATTTGGCTCAGATGGCAGTTTAACATTACCAGGCACTGTGGTCAACAGCACAGTGGCCAAAGACGGTCCAACTTTGCCAACTACTACAGGTGTTCTTAGTTCACTGAACCACAATTTTACGTTCTCTGGTCTAACTGATGGCACATATGGTCCGTTTACATTGGGTGTGGTCACTTTTAGAATTTTAGTGAGTGGCGGAACAATATCTAGTTTCGTTAACGTTAGTGCTACCGGCAACGTGACGGTTAACGATGTACTAGGTACGATTGGCAGCGGAGACCTTGGCGGTGCACCGGGACTACATACGATCACTATCACAGTTCAAGATGTAGTACAAGCGGCAGCCGTGGCCATAGACCTAACCAAAACTATTAACAAACTAGCAGACGGTTTCTACTCACTGGCCGACGGTGTAGAAGGACAGATTATGTATTTGGTTAGACAGACTGGCAATGATGGAGATACTACCATTGTTGAAGTTGCCAATGCTCGAGCAAATGGATTAACATTTACTAATCTTGGTCACAGACCATTTAGATTAGGAGTAATAACTGTAGATATAGATATGCTGATCTTTACAGACGGTGCTTGGCAAGCAACACCCGGTGACTGGGGACCTTAACCGCTAAATATACAAAAGAGACAAATATGCCACAAGAAATTAACGAACTACAGCAAGCACGTACAGAAGTTTACACTTATTGTAAAGCCATGTTGGGCGAAGGCATGGTTGACGTTGAACTTGACCCCATACACTATGAAACTGCTCTACAGAGGGCCCTGGCAAAATACCGTCAACGCGGCGATAGTTCTGTAGAAGAAAGTTACATGTTTTTGACCACTATAAAAGATCAAAACACTTATATTTTACCAAAAGAAGTTGTAGAAGTTCGTCAGATTTTTAGACGTTCAGTAGGATCACGTACAGGTTCAGGACAGGGCGGAACTATTTTTGAACCCTTTAACCTAGCTTATTCTAACACCTATTTACTAGCAAGTAGTAATATGGGCGGCATATTAACCTATGAACTGTTTGCACAATATCAGGAAATGATTGGTCGTATGTTTGGCTCATTTATCGAGTTTAAATGGCATACACAAAGCCACAAACTAACAGTTCTACAGCGTCCACGTACTGATGACGAAGAACTAATGTTATACTGCTACAACTATCGTCCGGATATTGGCATTCTAAATGATGTCTATGCCTCACAATGGGTCAAAGATTACACACTGGCTAACTGTAAAGTAATGCTGGGCAATGCTCGTGAAAAGTTTGCACAGATTGCAGGACCACAGGGCGGAACTAGCCTAAACGGTACAGCCATCAAAGGCGAAGGCACAGCAGAAATAGAAAAGTTAGAAACAGATCTAATGCAACAGGTTGCAGGCGGCCGTGGCTACACGTTTATTATAGGATAACAACATGTCAATAAAAGTCAGTGATCTTCCGTTACAAACAGCAGTTGACCTTGAAAGTGGCTCGCTTGTTTACGTTGTAGATCCCACAACACCCATTACCAGTTATAAAACCACACTGGGAGCTATTAAAACATTTGTTACAACACCAGCAACTGCGTCAGTATTAGGCGCAGTTATAGTAGGCAGTAATTTAACCGTTGGAGTGAACGGAACAATTGCTGTTGACACGTCAACTATAGCAACAAAAACTTATGTAGACAACACAAGTACTGACAATGCTATCTCATTCTCAGTAGCACTAGGATAAAAATATGGCAAATCAATTTGTAAAAGAATTAACTGTAAACGTGGGAACTAGCCTCAGCACAGTTTACACCGCAGGCGCTTCAACCAGGGCAACTATAATTGGAATTAACATAGCAAATACCACTGCTGGTCCTATTACAGTTAGCATACAATTTTACGACAGCGCAAATACACGCACTGGATACATTGTAAAAGATGTAACTATTGCCAAGGGCACAGCACTAGCGGCTATAGGCGGTGACCAGAAGTTGGTAACAGAACCAAATGACCAAATTAAAGTAATATCAAGCGCAAGTTCAAGTGCTGATGTATTGGTCAGTGCATTGGAGATCACATCATGAGTAATTTTATAGGAGCAACTGGAGGCATTCCTCCAAGTTATTTTTATCGATTAGAAAGAGATAGTACCGGGTATCTTAGATTTACAAAAATAGATTTAAATGCAGATACCGGCGAAGTTATCATAAACAGTAACACGGTATCAACAGCGGAAGCAGAACAACAGCAGTTTGATATAAGTAGTGATACTGTGGTGATTAATATAGATGCTGGCCACAATGTAATTGATATTGCAGCCGGCCACAGCCAATACAAAATTAAACCAGAGGATTTGTTGTACTTTATTAACGATGATGGTGACATGATTGTTAGAATAAATAGTAGTAGAACTTACCCATCGATAGTATAAATATAAGAACAAGGACTGAAAAATGGCAGATTTTAACCTAGGTAGACTGAAATTTAATTGGAAGGGCGCTTGGACGCTAGGAATTTCATACGTTAAGGATGATGTAGTTCGCTATGGCGGCTCAGCATACGTATGTTTACTAGCACATACAAGCGCAACATCGTGGGCAACTAATTCAAGTAAATTTGATTTGATGGTTGACAGTGCAGGAAGTGCTGGCACAACACTCGGCGATATTACTTATTATAACGGCACAAGCGAAACTAGATTACCAATTGGAACAAGCGGTCAAGCACTTATTGTTAACGACTCTGGCATTCCAAGCTGGCAAGGATTATCAACAGCAGACAGCATTTATTATGTTAAATCTGACGGTAATGACAGCAACGATGGTAGTAATTTAAACGAAGCATTTGCCACAATCCGCCATGCATGTGATACAGTTACTGGTCCTGCTACTATCTATGTTAAGGGTGGATTATATTATGAGCGTTTACCTATTAAAGTTCCTGCTAACGTAACTATTGTAGGCGACGGGCAACGTACAACCGGTGTTGCTCCTATTAATATTTCTAACAGCACTGCTAATATTGTAGCAACACCGGGCGGTGGTGCAACTTCAACAACTATTATTGTTGATTCAAGCTCAACAGTGGGCGCAGATTGGATTATTGGCGATACTATTACTATTAGTAGTATTCTTACAGGTTCTGGTATTTCAGGAACTGTAACAGTTACTAATGTTCAAAGATCTGTTCCGTCGGCCCCTTATACAACGCTAACTGTAAGTTTTACAGCTCAATCAGTGACAGCAACTGACTGTACAATCAGCTCAGATTATAGCGACGGCACCATGTGGATGCTACGAGATGGCGCTACGTTAAACAAGATGTATTTCCGTGGTATGGAAGGTTGGACTCCTAATTTGACATATCCCGAAGATGTGTCTCAATCTACTATTAAAGCGGTATTCGTAGCACTTGACCCAGATAGCCCAATTACTCACAAGAGTCCTTATGTTTTAGAGTGTTCTGCGTTCTCAGACACAGGTGCCATTGGTGCAATTGTTGACGGTGATTTACACGCAACCGGTAACAAATCCATGGTATTCCATGGATATACAGTTATTGCCAGTGACGGCATAGGTTACTGGGTAAAAGGTCAGGGTAAATCTGAAATTGTTAGTTGCTTTACATATTATTGCTGGGTAGGATATACTACTACAGGCGGCGGTAAGATTCGTGCGCTGAACGGCAATAACAGCTATGGAACATATGGAGTTATTTCCAGAGGGTTTGATAGTGGCGAAACTCCAGTAACTGGCGCATTATACGGTAACCAATTGACATATAATGAACTATCACTAGATGGAGAATTTGTTACTGGCCAAACTATTGTAGGCATTACTAGCGGAGCAACTGGTACTATTAGAAACGTACAGGCCGCAGTTGGCAAATTGTATTATATCAATACCAATGGATCAACATTCCAAGCAGGAGAAACTATTGTATCGACTGGCGGATTAACTGTCAGTACAACATATGGAACATTAACTGGAACTAGCGTTACTGCTGCCGCAACATATACTGGTCTGTCTCAAAAATCAACTAGCGGCAATGGCCGCGGTGCAGTCTTTACAATTACTAAGTCTGGATCAGGAACTAGTTATAGCGGTGCTACTACAATTACAATGACTACTGCTGGTGCAGGGTATGCTGTTGGTAATACTATTACTATTGCAGGGAATTTACTAGGTGGTTCAAACACCACTAATGATTTTACATTTACCTTAGGTACTAGTGTTTCAGCTACAGGTGCTAGTGTTGCTATTGCCGCAGGCGGTGTAGAAGGTCAAAAGGGATTTGTTATTGTAGCAGACGGTTTCTCAGAGCTACCTCGTCCGGGCGGCAGCGTATCGCTAGCCGGAGATACATTCAGTTATGTTATTCAAAGTGTTAGCGGATCATATGTAAACAGTTCAAGCATATTAGTCTTAGTGTTTGCCAACGAAAAACCAACAGCAAGTGCTGATAATACAGCAGTAACTATTAGATATAATTTTAGTCAAAGTCGATTAACTGGACATGACTTCTTAAGTATTGGTACTGGCGATAAAACTTCAACTAATTATCCAAGTGAGCCAACACAATCTGCAAGTCAAGCTAACGAAGTTATTGAAAGTTATCCAGGTCGTGTATTCTATGTATCAACCGACCAAGACGGTAATTTCCGTGTTGGTGATTATTTCCGTGTTGATCAGGCAACTGGCCGTGCTACATTGAACGCTAGTGCGTTTGATTTGAGTGGTTTGACTAGTTTGCGTTTAGGATCAATTGGTGCTCAACTTGGCGAACTAGTTAACGAATTTTCAAGTGATGCTACACTAAGCGGTAACAGCAATGAAGCTGTTCCAACAGAAGCCGCAGTTCGTGGCTATTTTGCCAACATTGCTACTAATGCTGTTCCGTTAAACGACAATGTACAAACATTAGGTACAGCAAGTAAACGTTGGAACCATTTATATGTAGGCGATGGATCGGTTACTATTGGTAATGTTACATTAAGTGAAGTCTCGGGTGCGTTGGTTGTTAAAAATGCTACTACAGATGCTCCGGCTCCTGCGGCAGTTAGTACTATTTCAAACGGTACAAGTAATGTAGCTGTGGCTAATAATGGAGCAGTTACCATTACAACTGCTAGCACATTAGCTTTAACTATTGACAGTTCGGGTAATGCTACATTTGCTGGTAATGTAACACTTAACGGCGGTGCTATATCATTAAGTGCAACTCAAGTAACTGTTGAAGATTCATTGTTGCAAATGGCATTAGATAATCCGGCAAACTTATTAGATATTGGTATATATGGACATTATACTGCCACATCAACTGTTTATCACACTGGTTTTGTACGAGATGCTACTGACAATGTATGGAAATTATTCAGTGGTGTTACTGCTAATCCAACAACTACTGTGGACTTTACTAGTGCAACATATGATGCTCTACGCATCGGTGCATTAACAGCTAGCGGGACTGTAGCAGTTAACGCAAGCGGCGGTATAACTACTGATCAAACAACGTTTCCATTAGTTAATACCACAGCAACAACTGTAAACTTTGCAGGTGGTGGAACAACAATTAATATTGGTGCTGCCACTGGTTCAACTACATTTAATCATGATGTTAATATTGCCACTGGCAAGAAAATTAAGATTAATGGTTCTTATGGAACCGACAACAAATTCTTAAAAACAGTATCTGGCGGATTAGAATGGGCAGACGCTGCCGTAACGGTAAGTGATATTACAACTAACGCTGTATACTATCCATTGTTTACTACTGCTACAAGCGGCACAGTAACATCCGCTAGTGTTACAAGTAATGCAACTACTATCTTTAGTTTCAACCCAAGTAACGGTACATTGTCAGCTGGTAGAAAACTTACATTAAGCGGGTCTACTAGTGGAACTGTAAGTTTCCAAGCTGCCGCAACTGCTGGTTCAACGACTTATACATTACCAAGTGCAGACGCGGCAAGCAGTGGGTATGCCTTAGTAAGCAATGGAAGTGGCACACTAAGTTGGGCCGCCGCCGGAGCAACTCTCAGCGATGATACAAGTACAACTACATTGTATCCTACTATGAGTACTGCTACCAGTGGTAGTTTAACAACTGCTAAAATTTCAAGTACTAAATTTACATTTAATGCAAGCACTGGCGCACTAACTACCAGCGGTGGTTTTGTTGAAAGTTCAAGTATTACATTAAAAGAAAATGTAACACCTATTAACAATGCGCTAGATGTTGTATTGCAAATGTTAGGGGTGACATATGATAGAAAAGATGGTTCACGTAAAAATGAAGCAGGTTTAATTGCAGAAGATGTTGCTATGATAGCAGATAATCTAGTAAGTCGAGATGCTAGTGGAAATCCTGAAGGAATTTATTACTCTAAGATTACCGCATATTTGGTTGAAGCAATTAAAGGACTACAATCGCAAATTAATCCGCTCAAGGAAGAAATTCGTAAGTTAAAGGGAGAGTAATATGACTAGTTCGTTTAAAAGTTTAGTTGTAAACGATACTGGCTATGTGCAACTCCCAAGCGGCACATCTGCAAATAGACCAAGTCCATCTAGCACAGTTATTGTGCAATGGACTAACACCGGTACACAAGCAGTCAGTGTAACTAGCGGAAGTGCAACAACTACATCAACTAGTTGGACTTGCCCCACAGGTGTTTCCCAAATTGAAGTTATGGTAGTTGCCGCCGGTGGCGGTGGTATGAGCTCAAGTAATTGTTGTGTGGGTGCAAGTGGTGCAGGCGCTGGCGGATTAATTTATAATACAGCATTTCCAGTAGTTGCTGGAACCAGCTACACAGTTGCAGTTGGTCAAGGCAGTGCTGGGGCCAATGGTGGAAACAGTTCATTTGGTGCGCTAACAGCAATCGGTGGCGGCAAAGGATCTCGCTATGTAACTGGTGGTGCAACTGATGGTGCTCCAGGCACCGGTGGAAGTGGCGGTGGAGGTGGCGGACTAGTCAATAGCGGAGATTATGGCTATTGGACTGGCAGAGCTGGAACAGCTGGCCAGGGATTTCCTGGTGGCACATACTATGATAGCGAAAGTTCAACGCCAAACGCTCGAGGCGCAGGTGGAGGTGGAGCAGGTGGTCCAGGATACGATAGTGGCGGTGATGGCGGCGAATACGCTTCAATCAGACCAGCCGCAGGTGGCCCAGGTGTACAGATTGCTATCACAGGAACTCCAACATATTACGCAGGTGGCGGTGGCGGCAGTGTAAGAACAAACTCTGGCGGAAGTCTAACTGGTGGCTATGGTGGATTAGGTGGTGGTGGAAAGGGTGCTGATACTGCTGGTACTGGTGCGGCAAACGGCACAGCAAGTACTGGTGGTGGCGCAGGTGGCAGTAGTGGTGGTAATGGCGCAGAAGGTAACACCACTGGCGGTAGTGGTATTGTTGTTATTAGATATGTGTTTGAAACAGCATCAACACAATTAATTACACAGTCAAGACTTAATACAGTCACTGGTGCTGTTGAAAGTTTAGGAACTAACAACACTTGGAATCAACAGGCAACTGATGCGGCTGTGATACGAAACGGTTTAATATTAAACTTGGATCCAGCACTGTATACTTCGGGGACTACTTGGTTTGACACTAGTGGTTTTGGGCATAATGCTACCTTAGTTAATACACCAACATTTGATCCAAACGATGCTGGCGGAAGTTTTACATTTAATGGCAGTAATCAGTATGGTGTAATTGGCGCTCCAGTTCCAACAAACATGAGAGCAACTGGTGAAGTAACTATGTCTGCTTGGGTGTTTCCAACAACTGTTGCTAGTGGAAATTTATATTCAATTCTAGGTTGCCAGTCAGATGCTGCCGGCACTAGAGGTGTTACAATGCACATTGACAGTCGTGGTAATGGTGTTGGCGGCAATAATACAGTACACTTTCAACTAGGTGACGGTACAACCTATTATGCAAACAACGGAACATCGATGCCATCTATTCGACTTAATGTTTGGACAAACATTACCTGCGTGTGGAAAAGAGGACAACGAGGAAAGGTATATATCAACGGATATTGGCCTAACACCCTAGACACTGGAATATTTAATGGAACAATTTCCTATTCAGAATCTAATCAAGAGTACTCAATAGCCAGAGAAAGTGATTTAGGTAGGTATTACAATGGAAGAATTGGTGCTATACAAGTTTACAATAGAGCATTAACAGGACCTGAAGTAATTCAAAACTTTAATGCACTAGCCGGAAGATACAACAAGCCAAAATTAATAGCGGCAGGATTGGGATTAACTCCTGAGACTGCGGCAAAATCAGCTAGCGATATTAAATCCGCAAATCCAACAGCGGCCAGTGGACTATACTGGTTACAACCTGCACTATGGCAACGTCCTGCACTTTTCTATTGTGAAATGACATTGCATGGCGGCGGATGGATTTATTTGCTACAACGTCAGTGTGTTAATCAACAAGGGCTTCCAGGATCTTGGCTAACTAGTCAGTCCGGAACACAAAATCATGCCACATCAAATTTTTACGGTGTAGTTGATGCTGGCGGAACAACAAGAACTCCGCAAGACATATGGAATGGATTTATTGGATCTGGAAATTTAGCAAAGGTCTATTGTAGAGAAATTCAAACAAATGCTTATTATGACGAAAGTCAAAGTTATGTAAGTGCGACAGACGGCCCAATTTTTGGTTGGAGTAATTTTTCTAGATTGTTTTACGGAAACTTCAGCGACGGCCAATTTAGAACAGGTATCCGTGTGTACTTTCAAAATGGTAATAAAAGAACTGACAGTAGAATAGCAACTACATGGAGTGCTCCAAGTTTAGCAACAATTAACAATGGCAACGTTGACCAAGAACTGTATTTCTGTAACGGTACTGACGGTGGCGACAGCAACTGGGCATTTGGTTTGATGCAAAATGGCACACCTTATCCACGTTTAGCAGATGCTGATAACGGCGGTGGTCGAAACAGCATTACTAGATGGGGCATTATTGCCATTAAGGCATAAGCAAGGACAATATTAAATGACATCACAATTTCAATCAACTAAGATAGACACAGCTGGATATGTCCGAACCCCACAAGGAACAACTGCTCAACGTCCTGGACACACAGTTATCCAGTGGACAAATACTGGAAGTCAAAGTTATAGTGTACTTACTGGATCAACTCCGACACTGACAAATACAAGCTGGACAGCACCGGCTGGAGTTACTCGTGTAGAAGTACTAGTTGTTGCAGGTGGCGGTGGTGGCGCTGGATCAGAAGGTGGCGGAGGTGGCGCCGGCGGATTAATTTACAATTCAAATTATGCAGTAACTCCTGGATCATCATATACAGTGACAGTAGGTGCAGGTGGCGCAGGTGGAAGTGGTGTTGCAGGATCTAATGGATCAAATAGTGTATTTGCCGCACTGACTGCTGTTGGCGGTGGTGGTGGTGGTTATGTTAACGTTAATAACGCGGCGTCTGGCGGATCTGGCGGTGGAGGCGGAAGAACAAGTAGTGTTATGTGTTTTGGAGGTCTAGCAACAGCTGGTCAAGGAAACGTAGGTGGCACTGGATATAATAGTCCTGGACCATATCCAGCAGCCGGTGGCGGCGGTGCTGGCGGCAAAGGTGGTGACGGCAACGCCCGTATTAGTTCAAATTCAGGTGCAGGCGGAGTGGGTTTACAATTTAATATTAGTGGAACAGCTACATATTACGCTGGTGGCGGTGGTGGTGCTGCCAGCAATACTAATAATCCAGCCGCTGGTGCAGGTGGACTTGGTGGAGGAGGTAGCGGTGGAGTTGCAAACACTGTGGGAACAGCAGGTACTCCAAGCACAGGTGGTGGCGGCGGTGGCGCTGGACAAGTTTCAAATCCAGGCGGCGCAGGTGGCAGTGGCATTGTTATTATTCGATACTATACCAATACTGCTGTTGCTGGCATGACTCGTTATAATACTACATTAGGTTATACTGAAACGTTTGACGGAACTATATGGAAAAAGTTAGGTGCTGATCGCGTAACTGAAAATATTGCCACAGTAGCAACCACTACTGGAACACACGTACAATGTGTTAACGGAGCATTTAGAATACATAGTTTCCTATCAGGAACACACACCTTTACACCACAGAGAAGTGGATTTGTAGAAGTACTGGTTGTTGCAGGTGGCGGTGGTGGTGGAATAGGTGGTGGCGGTGGTGGCGGAGTTGTTTATAAATCTGCTTATCCAGTTATTGCAAATACAGCATATACTGTTACAGTTGGCGAAGGCGGATTTGCGGCAAGAACCGAAGGTGCCGTTTCGAGCTCAGGCGGAGGAAGTTCATTTGCAACAATTTCAGCAATGGGCGGCGGCGCCGGCGGTCATACTGCTGGTGGCTGGACTGGAGTTGGTGGATCTGGCGGCGGCCGAAGCAGAGACGGTGGAACTTCAGCACTGACAAACGGAACTGCTGGACAAGGCATGCCAGGTGGTGCGGCAGGCGGCCTAACGTGTTCATCAGCAGGTGGTGGTGGCGGAGCCGGTATGAAAGGTTATGACGGTACTACAGATTGCGCCCCAGCTCTTAGAACTGGAACATTCTCTCAAGGTGGCGACGGACTGGCATTTGATATATCAGGACAGTTAAGATATTATGGTGGCGGTGGCGGCGGTGCATTTGAATCCAACATCGGTAACAGTGCGCCAGGCGGTGCAGGTGGTGGTGGACAAGGAAGTATGGGTGTACACATCGGCAAAAATGTAAGTAGTGGACAGCCTAACACTGGTGGCGGCGGCGGCGGCTCCCAAGGATTCAGTGGGTTTGGTGGAAGCGGTATTGTTATAGTTAGATATCTCAACATTGGTGTTCCAACAGTTTCCCAATCATTTACACAAACTGGAAACCATGGCTGGAGATGCCCTCCAGGAGTTACACAAGTCGAAGTACTATGTGTAGGTGGTGGCGGTGGCGGCGGAAGTCAAACTGGTGGTGGCGGTGGCGGTGGTGGTGTGGTCTACGCTTCATCTTATCCAGTAACGCCAAACGTGATATATGAAATTTTTGTAGGTGCAGGCGGCACAGGTGGCGGAAGTGGCGGAAGTATTAATAGTACTAGCGGTGGAAACAGCTACTTTGACGGCACAAACACTGGCTTAGTTGCGTATGGTGGCGGATATGGCGGAAACTACTCTACAAATCCAGGTGGAGCGGCAGGCGGATCAGGTGGCGGCGATGGGGCTGATACCAATAATAATGGTGGTGGCGCCGGCGTACTAGGTCAAGGATTTGCTGGCGGAAGTAAAACTACTACCTGGCAGTTAGGTGGTGGTGGTGGTGCTACACAAGCAGGTGCTGACGGATCTGAAACTTGGCCATATGGTAAAGGTGGTGACGGATATGCCAGTGCTATCAGTGGTGTTGCCGCATATTACGGTGGTGGCGGAGGTGGCTGTAACAATACTGGAAATAGTGAATATGGAGCACCTGGTGGATTAGGCGGTGGCGGCAATGGCGGCACAAATGCTCCAGAAAACGTATATCCTACAGCCGGTGTAGACGGAACTGGCGGTGGTGGTGGTGGTGCAAGAGATAATCCTACTAATGCAGTTGCAGGTTCAACTGGAAACTATCCAGGATGCCGCGGTGGATCTGGCATAGTTATTGTACGTTGGGCCGCACCTTAAAATATAAAGATTTGGAAAATAAATGACAACCATATTAAAAAATACAACTATAGCAGGAACAGGTTATTTAAGTTTAGCCGGTGGTTCTACAAGTCAGCGACCAACAATTACAACCACGGTTGTAAAATGGACTAATACAGGGAGCCAAGCATATAGCGTATTAAGCGGACCAGTTCCTACATTAACAAATACAAGCTGGACAGCACCTACTGGTGTGAATAGCGTTGAAGTACTAGTTGTTGCAGGTGGTGGCGCAGGTGGATCACAGCACGGAGGCGGTGGAGGTGCTGGAGGATTAATTTATCGCAGTAACTACACAGTAACTCCAGGAAGTAGTTATTCTGTTACTGTGGGTGCAGGCGGAACTCCCGGTGCGTTTAGTACTATTGGTAATAACGGATCAAATAGTGTATTTGATTCACTGACCGCTATCGGAGGTGGCGGCGGAGGTGGCTGGGCCGCGGGCGTTAGCAATAGATCCGGTGCCGCAGGTGGATCAGGCGGTGGCGCCAGTTTATTAGGTAACAGTGGTGCAGGCACCGCTGGTCAAGGATTTGCAGGCGGAAATAATACTGCTGGACAAAACGGTGGCGAAACAACATATCTAGGTTGGCCGAACGGTGGAGCAGGCGGTGGCGGCGCAGGTGGCGTGGGTACAAGTATCAACTACGGAATGTATTCTAGTGGTGGTGGAGGCCCAGGTTTACCATTTGATATTACTGGAACTGTAGTTTGGTATGCCGGTGGCGGCAGTGGTGGATCACATGCTCCAAAATTACCAGCCGGACCATCATTAGGTGGTGGAGGCCGTGGAGGTCTAGGAAACGACAATACTCCAACAGGTGACGGCGGAGCAGGAACCGCAGGTACAGGTGGTGGTGGTGGCGGATCTGGCTCCAGTGGAGCATACGGTGGCGCAGGCGGTAGTGGCGTTGTTATTATTAGATATTCTGTAGTTGATACAGCAAACGTAGACCCAACTGGTTCAGTTCGTTATAATTCAGATTTAAGAGATATTGAAATTTGGGAAAATAATAGCTCACGTTGGAACAGTCAAGATCCAACTAGAAATTTTGCTGGACATAATTTAATAAAATACAGTGATCAATTGGAAACAGCCCCGCCAAATACAGCGGCTAACGGTCAAACATATCACTGGACACAAATTGGTTCCAGCATACAAACTACAGCAGTTGCTCCACCTTTTATAACTAATACGTTAGTAGCATTAAATCCTCTAGACGCCAACGGTGGTACAGTTGGCGCTAACGGATTAACTTTTACAGACGACGGATCAAGCAGTTGGACCAATTGTCGTGCAAATATTGGTGTATCTAGCGGAAAGTGGTATTGGGAATCTCAATCAATTGTAGATGGCGGGGTAATGTGTGCCAGTGTTGCAGGAAAGAGTTTTGTACCTGGAACATTGCCAGGACAAAATAGCAATCTTGGAGTAACTTATTATTCAAACGGTGCCCTTTATAAAGAAACTAGTAGCGGCGGAACATCAGGATGGGGATCATCTTACGGAGTAACCGATGTTATAGGTATTGCCTTAGATATGGATGCGGGCAAGGTTTACTTTAGCAAAAATGGTATATGGCAAAACTCAGCTAATCCAACAGCAGGTACAGGAGCCGCTTCTACCAGTTTACTTACATACGATTCTGTTTATTATCCAGTGACCTCAACATACTATGCTGGAAGCATTGCTTCATTAAACTTTGGCGATAATACATTTAGATACGGTCCTCCAGCAGGATTCCTTCCCTATGCACAAGCTCGTAGTGTAACAAAACTAAAATCTCCAGCTAGCGGTAGTAGCTTTGGACTTATAAACTTGAACTGGAACAGTTCAATGTCTATAACAGCAGGTAAAACATATACTATCAGTATATTTGCCAAAGCCGCTGAATGGACTAGACTTGGTATTAGAACATATGATGGTGCAAACTACTTCCAACGTACAACTGTAAATCTAACCACAGGCGCACAAGTTACCGATCCTGGAAACGTGGCTGGCACAACTACTGTTGTACCTTATGGAAATGGTTGGTATAGAGTTATAGTAACCGGAGTATGTACAAATACAACTACTGTACAGCCCTGCATAGAGTGTCACAACACAAGTACTGTACAAAATAATGAAACTTGTAATGGCGACGGAATTTACATATACGCGGCGCAGTTTGAAGAAGGCATTGGAGCAAGCCCATTTATTGTAACAAAGGACCAAGCAAGCCCAATACCAACAGTATTAAACGGTTATAGAATCCATACATTTACTGCTACTGGCACTAGCGGATTTACCCCAGCGGCAACTGGTACTGTTGAAGTATTAGTAGTAGGTGGCGGTGGAAGTGGTAATCAAGGATTTATTAATGCGGCAGATCTAGCTGGTGGTGGTGGTGGTGCGGGTGGGTTAGTTTATAGCACTAGCTATCCAGTTACTGCTGAAAAATGTTATGTTGTAACAGTTGGTGGTGGTGGTGCGTATGTGGCCAGCTTACAAACCACCGCAGCCAAAGGTGATGATTCAATGTTTGGACCGTTAACTGCAATAGGTGGTGGCGGAGGTGGCCAACAAAGTCGCTATGGCGGAAGTGGTGGATCAGGAGGTGGCGGGGGTGGCAATAGTATTCGCGGTGGTGCTGGAGTATTGGGTCAAGGATATCAAGGTGGCCTAGGTGCTCCATATACTAGTGGTGGTGCTGGTGCTGGATCAGCAGGTGGCGGAGGCGGAGCTGGTGGTCCTGGTGGAACACCTAACTCAGGACCTGGATTAGCAATATCTATTAGCGGAACTATGGTGACTTATGCCACCGGTGGAGCAGGAGCTGTAGGCGGAGGTAGCACAGCAACAGGTGCCGCCGGCGCGGCCAATACTGGCAACGGCGGTGGTGGCGGTAATGGTACAAATGCAGGAGCAGCCGGTGGTTCAGGAATTGTTATTGTACGCTACAAGTACGATTAAATAGTTCATGTTCGCTAATAAAGAAGAGTATCATAGAAGGTATAGCATTTGCAAATCTTGTCCAAAGTTTGATAATTTGTTCAAACGATGTCGAGAGTGCAAGTGCTTTATGCCAGCAAAATGTAAACTAAGTAATGCTGAATGTCCTGATAAACATTGGGGAATTTTAGAAATTTCACTGCCGGACAACCTCGAAGATGTTGACACATTAGAACAGGGACTAGTTTATATTCCAGAAACTACGCCTGCTCCAGCTATTAATACGCTACAGATCCCATATGAATTACTCTGGGGCGTAGATGTTGCTATTAAAAAACTACGTCCCGGTGCAAACTTTCAATTGGAAGGCACTCAGTTCACACAATGGACATGCCCAAATAACAGCCAACCTCCTGCTTGGTACGAAGTTATATCTCAAATAGAATTAGACAAACAAGCCTACGAAGAATGGCAGAAAAATAATTTGACCTTGTAATAAAACTGTTATATACTAGCGTTACTTTAGGAGACGCTATGATTATAGGTGTGTGCGGTTTTATTGGTTCGGGCAAGGATACTGTTGCAGATTATCTTACTAACTTTCACGGATTTCGACGAGAAAGTTTTGCCAACAGTCTTAAAGATGCAGTAGCACAGGTATTTGGCTGGGATCGAACCATGCTAGAAGGCCGTACAAAAAGTGCTCGTGAATGGCGTGAGCAAGTGGATCCGTGGTGGAGCGAACGCCTAAACATGCCTAATCTAACACCACGTTGGATCCTGCAATATTGGGGCACAGAAGTATGCCGTAAAGCATTCCATGACGATATATGGATTGCCAGCTTAGAGAATAAACTCCGTAATTCAAAAGATGACATTGTTATTAGCGATTGTCGCTTTCCCAACGAAATCAAGTCAATCAGAGCCGCAGGTGGCGAAATTGTATGGGTACAGCGTGGACAACTACCTGAATGGTATCAAGATGCTGTTAATATGAATGAAGGCGATCGCAACCTAAGCTATGCTATCAGCAGTGAGCGTATAAAACGACTCAAAATTCATGCTAGCGAAACTGCTTGGGTAGGCACTAAGTTTGATCATATCTTAGATAATAATGCCACTATAGATGACCTATATCTCCAGGTTAGAAATCTGGTACCAAATCACCTTGACGCCAACGAACGCCCTCTTTATGTAGGACTCGCTGACAGTTTGCACACACTGTCTTGAGATTTGCAGGACGGCAGTTGTTAAGATCGCCGTCTATGTGAAACACATTGAACTGCTCAGAGTGTCGGCTCTTATATCCGCATTTCTCACAGGCATCTTTCTTACGATAGCCTAGTTGATACCATCGTGGCTGACTAGGAGTTGTGCCTCTAGCACATCCATCGCATTTGGTTCTATAGAAAGGCTTCTTGTCCTTGTAGTAGTTGACAGCACAAGGCCGTTCTTTACATATATTGCATAGTGGTCGCATGATATATTTATACTAGCCCTTTTTCTGCCCTTTTCTTCGACTTATAAGTAGCTGTTTTACCAAATACCTGCTAAATATTAACAGTAAGAAGGAGACCATAAAAATGGCTTTAATATCACCAGGCGTACAGGTTTCTGTAATCGACGAAAGTTTTTACACAACAGCTGAACCAGGCACTCGTCCACTATTCATTGTGGCAACAGGTGCAGACAAGACACCATCATCGGGGTCCGGTACAGCATTAGGAACTACAGCGTCGAAAACAGGTACAGTATATACAATTACAAGTCAGCGTGAACTCGCTGAAACATTCGGCGATCCAGTATTCAAGAAAGATACAAACAACAATCCAATTCATGCTGGTGAACTAAACGAATACGGCTTACAAGCCGCATATTCATTCTTAGGAATAAGTAACTCTGCACTAGTTGTTCGTGCAGATATTGACCTAAACGAACTAGAAGCACGAGCACAAGCCCCAGGCGGAGAACCAGAAGATGGTACTTTCTGGTTAGATACTGCCAGCTCAACTTATGGTATTTTCCAGTGGGACGGACGTTCAGCAACAGCTGGCGGCCAGTCATTTACCAATCAAGTTCCAACAGTATATCTAGACATACTCGATAATAACGCAGCCGCAGGCTCATATGGACTGGCCTTAGACGATGAATATGTTGAAATTTACTACAAGAGCGCATACGATGCAAACGGTATACCTCCAGAAGGCAACGGCGCATGGGTAGTTATTGGATCAGATGCTTGGGTAAGAGCATGGCCTACAATCAGTCAAACCAGCGGAACAACAACTGGCCTACCAACAACAACACTTACCATCAATGGTGTACAATTTGCAACATCTGGTACTACTGTAGACGGTCTAGTTACTGATATTAATAATGCAGAAGGTCCATTTGGCGCTAGAAAAAATTCAGCTAATAAACTAGAAATTTTTACAGTTAGTGCAAGTACTGACAGTTTAACAATTAGTCAATCTGGTGGGGGCAATCTACTAGGAGCACTTGGTATTATAGCCCAAGAATACATGGCACCTAAACTACAGATCAGCAAGCATACACAAGTTCCACAATACAAGGCTTCTTTAGATAATCGTCCAACAGGTTCTGTATGGATCAAAACTACTGAGCCAAATGCTGGTGCAAGATGGCGTGTTAAGGTCTATAACAGTGCAACACGTTTATGGGAACAATTAACTGCTCCAGTGTATGCCAATGATCAAGTGGCAAACAAGGCTCTTGATCCACTAAACTATACTCTAATAAATCCTGCAGGAGATCCTACTTCTGATGCTAACCGTAATTATACAGGTTCAGGCATTAAAGTTAACACAGTATATGTACAGTATGATGATACTCCAGAAGGATATTTCGTAGTAAAATATAGAGACACAACTACATCATGGAGTAACATACCAGTTGGTATCATGTACTTCATTAGCGATACTGCGCCAACTACTAAAACAGCAGATGGCAAATTATGGTATAGCTCTGTAGTAGACGAAGTTGATATTATGATCAACAATGGTACAGATTGGGTTGGTTATTTAAATTATGTTCCAACAGAAAACACCAATGCAGACGGACCAACAGTTAGCCCAACAGCTCCAGCTGATCCATCCGATCTTGATCTATGGGTTGATACTAGTGATCTAGAACACTATCCATTATTAAAGCGTTGGAACAATAGCTTTAAGCGTTGGGATCTAATCGATGTAACTGATCAAACAACAGAAAACGGTATTGTGTTTGCTGACGCACGTTGGTCAACAGCTGGCGATCTTGACATGCCAGCATCAATTACAGCATTATTAGAAAGCGACTTTGTTGACTTTGACTGTCCAGATCCTGCACTATACCCAGAAGGTATGTTGTTATGGAATACTCGTCGTAGCGGATTTAACGTCAAGCGTTATGTTCGTAACTACATCGATCAAACAGCAATTAACAGACGTTTTGGCGCAGGCGATGGCGAAACAATGACTGAATATTTTGCTGATCGTTGGGTCACAGAAAGTGCAAACCAAACAGACGGAAGTGGTTCCTTTGGTCGTCACGCACAGCGTAAAGTTATCATTCAAAGTCTACAACACGTGGTCAATAACAACGAAGAAATTCGTGATACAGAACGTAACAGTTTTAACTTGTTAGCTTGCCCAGGATATCCTGAGCTAATTGGCGAACTAGTTAACCTAAACTACGATCGTGGACTAACAGCATTTGTTGTTGGTGATACTCCAGCTAGATTAGAGCCAAGTGCTACTAACCTAAACAACTGGGGTACTAACCTAATGGGTGCATTAGAAGACAACGACAACGGTCTAGTTAGTTTTGATGAATACCTAGGTGTATTTTATCCATGGGGCTTTACAAGTGACAACTTTGGAAAGAACATTGCAGTTCCTCCAAGCCACATGATCTTAAGAACTATTGCTCTAAACGACCAAGTTGCTTATCCATGGTTTGCTCCAGCAGGAACACGTCGTGGTAATGTTACAAACGCAACAGCAGTTGGTTATGTTACAAACGAAGGCGAGTTCAAATCAGTTGCACTAAATGACGGACAACGTGACACATTGTATAATGTAAAAGTTAATCCAATTACATACTTTACAGGTGCTGGTCTAGTTAACTTTGGTCAGAAGACTCGTGCTAAAGGCGCAAGTGCTTTAGATCGTATCAACGTAGCACGTTTGGTAATTTTCCTACGTAACCAGTTGAACAAGCTAGCTAAACCTTATATCTTTGAACCTAACGATAAGATCACACGTGACGAAATCAAACAACAGGTTGAAAGCCTATTGTTAGAACTAGTCGGTCAACGTGCTCTATACGACTTCTTAGTTGTTTGTGACGAAAGTAACAACACACCTAACAGAATTGATCGTAGCGAACTACACGTAGACATTGCTATTGAACCAGTAAAAGCAGTGGAATTTATTTACATTCCAGTGCGCTTGAAAAACACTGGCGAGATTGCAGGGTTAGGCAATTAATAAATACAAATAAGGGAGACAACAAATGTCTATTTCAACATTAAGCAAACTAACAGTACCCTTAGTAAGTGATCAATCAGCAAGCACTCAAGGCTTGTTGATGCCTAAACTGCAATATCGTTTTAGAGTATCACTAGAAAACTTTGGCGTATCAACACCAACAACTGAGCTAACAAAGCAAGTTGTCGACATCACAAGACCAACATTGGATTTTGCTGATGTAGATATTCATGTTTATAACTCAACAGTACGTCTAGCAGGCAAGCACACTTGGAACGACATCACTATTAACTTACGTGATGATGTTACAGGTCAAGTGCAGAAGCTTGTTGGCGAACAACTACAGAAACAATTTGATTTTTATGAGCAAAGTTCTGCGGCTTCTGGTATCGATTACAAATTCACAACTAGAATTGAAATTCTAGACGGTGGTAACGGTGCTAACACAGCTAACGTTCTTGAAACATGGGAAATCTATGGTTGCTATGTAAAGAACGCAAACTATCAAACTCTAGCATACGCAAATAACGAACCAGTAACTATCCAGTTAGCTATTCGTTATGATAATGCAATCCAAAGCCCAGTAGGAACAGGCGTCGGAACAGCAGTCGGCCGTAGCTTAGGCACATTCGTAACTGGTGGTGCTTAACAGCTACTAATTCCGGGAGCTTTAAAAGGACACTTCGGTGTCCTTTTTTATTATCTCTCCACTTTATTCTAATCGATAAATATTACTATGGGTATATTAGACGGATTTTTAGATAACTTAGGCAATGGCCTTTCTCGACCAAAAGGTAATCTTGGCGACTTTGCCCACGCGGCCAGATTATATAATACTAGTGCATTTAGACTAGCACCTAAGACTAAATTCCTTTATCATGTGGTCTTTAACTTTAATGATGTGCCATTGGCCGGTACTAATTTTAAAGAACAACATCAACGAACTGTTGGCTTGTTAGTTAAATCAATTGATTTGCCTAAATTTAAAATACAAGTAGATGTTGCACAACAATATAATAGAAAACGTGCCACGCAGACAAAAATAGAATACGAACCAATTAATATTTCGTTTCATGATGACAATCTTGGTGTAACTACAGCATTATGGAGTCTCTACTACGGATATTATTATGCAGACTCAAGTCACAATACTGCTAGTGGTGGAGGTGGTGCCGGTGCTACAGGATTTTTCTCGTCGTTAGCCAATACCGTAGTTCCGGGCATAACCAAGTTATTTGGCGGCTCTTCTGATACGTCTGGTTCAAGCTCGTCAGCTGTTCCTCCAGGTTATAGTCGATTGGATAACACTCGGGGATTTAACACTTATAGATACGGTCTTGATAGAGATCAATCAGTTCCGTTCTTTAGTACTATACAAATATTTCAATTAAGCAAACAGCAGTATCAAAGTTTTACTCTAGTCAATCCTATTATAACTGGCTGGCAACACGAAAGCCTAGATAATAGCAACGGACAAGATACATCTGCAAATAAAATGAGCATTATGTATGAAGCTGTAATCTACGGACAAGGTCAAGTTAGCACCGGCAATCCAGATGGCTTTGCTAAAGAATTTTATGATAAGAGTCCTAGTCCGTTATCATTGCTCGGCGGTGGCAAGGTTGGCCTGTTCGGACAAGGTGGCATATTAGGTGGCGCAGTTGACGTCGTCGGAGCCATTTCTAGTGGTAGTGCATTTAGTAGTGCCGGCGCTTTGCTAGGTACATTGATCAAAGGCGCGGCAGTAGTCAACAACTCTAAAAAGTTAACATCAGAAGGTATTCGTCAAGAAGGATTTAATTTGTTAACCGGAGCATTAAGTTCTGCAACCGGAGTTAACGTCAGCGGTGTTGCAAATGTGTTATTCCCCAAGAGCGGTGGCACAGGTCAAGGCGATTTTACAGCGGCCAATCAAACACAGATAACACAGGGTCTTGGTCCACTGCCAGCCGCTAAGGTAAAATCGTTCTTCGATGCTCGTCCTGGGTCGCTAACTTCTTTAGCTAGAACCGCAGTATTTGGTAAAGCTATTGGTGCTGGAAACCTTACTGAAATAAACACTAAATGGAATGCCTTAAGTGCAGGTGCTAAGGCAAAGTATGAAACTGAAACCCTAGACAAAGTAGTTAACGGAGCACCTGAAGTACAAAGTCAATATCAATTAATTAAAACACAGGTGATAAATGGCAATATCTAACTTACCCCTAAATATTATTAACGCAGACTCAAGTGATGAAGTCAAACATTTCTTTGACATGTATTTTATTGAGCCAGTAGTTTTTCCTGCGGCAGAAATAGATGCAGTTGTAGGATTCTTTCAGAAACGTGGATTTGACGACTTGGCCAGTAATTCAACAGCAATCATACTACTGCAACAGGCCAAGATAGACAATGTCAATGTGTTCACTCTTTTAGACACATTGGGCAAGCTAGAAGATATTAAAATATCTGCGGTCATTTCGCAAGTGTTGAATTACAATAGACAAAAAATATCTACGCTTGGATACAAAAGAGACGATACTACTGACCTACTTGAGAAAAGAAATATTGTAGTATGAAACAGTTTGTGCAGGGTAAATTTGTACCCAAGAACCCAGAAAAATACATAGGAAATAAAACTCCAACGTACCGTAGCAGTTGGGAATGGGCATTTATGCAGTTTTGCGATAACAATCCTGCTGTACAAAACTGGTCAAGTGAAGCTATAAAAATCCCATATCGTAATCCGTTTACGGGTAAACAAACTGTATACGTACCAGATTTTTTTATTAACTATGTTGATAAGAACGGCAAAGCACACGCTGAAATTATCGAAGTTAAACCCCTAAAACAAACCAGCCTAGCAGAAGCAGGGCGTAGTAAACACAGTCAAGCTCATGCAGTATTAAACATGGCCAAATGGGAAGCCGCAAGAGCATGGGCAAAACAATCAGGCGTTTTCTTTAGAGTTGTTTCAGAAAATGATATTTTCCATAACGGAAAACGATAAGTATTCATATGACAAAGAAACTTGAAGAATTACTAAACTTACCTGAAAGCAAGGATATTGCTAAAAAGTCAGCTAGCGCAAGTCGAGCAGAAATAGAAGAAGCTCGCAGTAAGATGCCCGCTGATAACTTCTTTCGTGATATTGAAGAAATTGATAAAATTGCCACAGCATTGCCCTCTGTAAAGGGTCTAGGCGATGCTAGTGATGCTGAATTTGATAGTCTAGCGCAACGTGCTACAGATGCTTATGATGATCTAATGGATTTAGGCATGAACGTAGAAGCACGTTACTCAAGCAGGATTTTTGAAGTAGCACAATCTGCATTAAAAAATGCCATTGATGCTAAGTCAGCTAAAATTGATAAAAAGCTAAAAATGATCGAATTGCAGATTAAAAAAGCAAAACTTGACCAGGATTCTAAGCCACAGGGCGAAGATACTATGGTAGCTGGTGAAGGTATGCTAATAACTGACCGTAATAGCCTGCTGGAAAAATTAAAGCAAATGAAATAAATACTACAGTGGGGATCATGATGAAATCATTTACAGAATATCTAACAGAAAGCAAAAAGACTTATGAGTTTAAAATCAAAGTCGCAGGAGACTTATCTGAAGATTTCTCTTCTGAATTAAACTCAGCAATGGAGAAGTTTGCTGTAGTCAAACTAAGCAAGGGCAAGCGTACACCTATTCAAGACAGTCCTTTAGATTTTCCAACTCTAAAGAACTCGCACGTTACTGTGTTTGATTTTGAGTGCCATTACCCAACAACTCCTCAAGTATTAGAAGCCTACATATCACAAGTTTGCAAGTGTCAAGTAGTTGTAAAAACTGCTAACGAACCAAGCGAACAGTATGAAGCAGAAATGAATGAAAAGATGACTCCAGTCTTAGGAGAGCCACAAGAATCTGATGATGACAAAACAGCACAGAATCTAGTGGGAGAAAAGCATGTAAGCAGTTTCTTAAAAGATCTTGCAAGAGATTCTAAAGAATTATGTGCAGGACAACCTAAAGAAAAAGAATCTCCAATGCCCGAAGCTAGTGTAGGTATTAGCCCGGTGGGTTCTAAACAAAATACAATACCATCACCGGTAAAAGGAAAATAACATGAAATCAGATTTAGACTTTAACAAACTATTTGGTCGTATCAGAGATATAGATCAGGGTAAGACTCCAGTAACAGAATCTTCTATAGTAGAGTGCGGAATGCCAATGAACACCATTCCATCAGCTCCTCCAGTATCAATGAACGTTAGCCTAAATGCTCAAGGTATTGATCAAATCAAGAGTTTGTTAGATCTAATGCATAAAGCAGACAGTCCATTAGCCGCAGGACCAGTAGGTTCTCCAATGATGCCACAGGCTCCAATGCCAACCATGGCTCCTCCAGCACCAATGAACATGCCAGCTCTAAGTTTAGATGAGCCAGGCTTTGGCGGTGAACCAGAACAGGGAATGGATCCTTTAGATGCACTAGTTAAGAAAGCTGGTATTGCAATGGCTCCTAAAGCCCCCGAAGGTGGCGACGAAGCAGGTGAAAAATCACCAATAGGCAGTAAAGAACCTGCTCCTAAAGATGACATGAAGAAAGTAGCCGACGAAGTTCGCGGCATGGCAGATACACTAGCTGATGAAAATCAAGACGGTGGATTTGGCGATTCAACTACTGCACCAGATGAAAAATACGGCGATATAAGCACAGTAACCCCAACAGGCGATGATCTAGCAAGTAAAGGTAAAGAAGCTCCTAAAGTTAACGGCGGTGGCAATCCAATGGAAAGCATCCGTAAACAACTTGATGCACGTTACAAAGAAATCAAAGAAGCTAAAGCTAAACCAGATTATATCGATGCAGACAAAGATGGCGATAAAAAAGAGCCAATGAAAAAAGCATTTAAAGATAAAGAAGTTAAAGAAGGCTTTCCAACAGTTGATGATGCAAAGAAAGATGCAGAAGGTACAGCAGGAATGAAGCAAGGCGAGAAAAAGAAATCTAGTACAGGCGGCACTATTGAAAAGACAAAAACAGGCATTAAGCATACCGCAGGTAAGAACTACAGCGGTAAGGGTGCTGAGTAATTCGTCGGCAGTTAGCACCTTGCATAATTGGTGCCAAATAGACCCTTCGGGGTCTATTTTTTTCGTTAAATAATCATATGGCAAGTAAATCACTAGACGGCGTATTAATCAAAAAAGCCAACAGGCAAGAAACGTTCACTGAAAAACACATTCAGGATCTAATGCTCTGTGCTGACCCCGATGTTGGCTACATTCATTTTGCAAAAAACTTTTTCTATATTCAGCACCCAGTAAGGGGTAAATTGCTGTTTGATCCGTTTGATTATCAAGTACGATTATTGCACAGTTATCACGATCATCGTTTTAACATTAACATGCTACCTCGACAAAGTGGTAAGACCACTTGTGCGGCTGGTTATCTGTTATGGTTTGCGATGTTCCATCCAGATCAAACTGTACTAGTTGCCGCACACAAATACACAGGCGCACAGGAAATTATGCAACGTATACGTTATGCATATGAAGACTGTCCGGATCATATTAGATGCGGAGTAACTAACTACAACAAAGGGAGTATTGAATTTGACAACGGATCAAGAATTGTTTCAGCTACTACTACTGGCAACACCGGTCGTGGTATGTCCATATCCTTACTATATTGCGATGAGTTTGCTTTCGTACAACCTAACATTGCTGAAGAATTTTGGACTTCAATATCGCCAACACTAGCAACTGGTGGTCGCGCTATTATTACTAGCACACCTAACAGTGATGAAGACACGTTTGCTATTATTTGGAAAGAAAGCCAAAAGAAATTTGACGAACACGGAAATGAAACAGCATTAGGAGTTAACGGGTTCCATGGATTTCGTGCAGAATGGCATGAACATCCAGACCGTGATGATGCATGGAAGCAAGTAGAATTAGGGCGGATTGGTGAAGAACGTTTCCGTCGAGAATACGGATGTGAGTTCTTGGTCTATGAAGAAACCCTAATTAACAGTTTATGTCTTGCAGGAATGGAAGGCAAAGAGCCAATACTAAAGATGGGACAAGTACGTTGGTATAAAAAGCCAACAGACGATATGATATATGCTGTAGCCTTAGACCCTGCGCTAGGGACAGGTGGCAACTATGCGGCAATACAAGTCATAGAATTACCATCAATGATACAGGTAGCAGAATGGCAACACAATACCACAGCAGTTGAAGGACAGATTAAAATCCTTATGGACATTAACAAGTACATTGCTGACTGTTGTCCAAAAATGAATGGTTCTAATATCTATTGGTCGGTTGAAAACAATACACTGGGCGAAGCCGCCCTTATTGTTGTTAAGAATGTAGGCGAAGAAAACATACCTGGATTATTCACGTCAGAACCCATACGTAAAGGACATGTACGTAAATTCCGCAAAGGATTTAATACTACACACCGCAGTAAAATTGCAATTTGTAGTCGATTAAAACACCTTATTGAAACAAACAAGATGAAAATCAACAGTAGACCTCTTATTAGTGAGCTCAAAGCGTTCATCGCTAATGGCATTACTTTTAAAGCAAAAGTAGGCGAAACTGACGACTTAGTCAGTGCTATGTTACTAGCAGTACGTATGAGTGCAGTACTAGCCGATTGGGATACTAGGGTTTTTGAGGTAATGTCTAACAGTTTAGACGAGAGCTTTGAAGATTACGAGCCGCCCATGCCCATATTCGTTTCCAGCAGTTTCTAATAAATACAACTATGAAAGACTTAACCACTGTATCAACTGATTTGTTTAACAAAGTACGTAGCCGCTTCTCTAATGTAAAAATGGGTGCTGAAGATGGCTCGTTAACTACTGATCCAGAAACTGCTAGATTCTTTGATGTAAGTTATAAGATTCAAGGAGATGAGTTAGGTCGTGTTAACTTGCAAATAGATGACGATGCACTAACTGTAATCTATGATGAATCTATGTTAGATGCTCACAGTGAAGATGTTAAAAATGAATGGTTTGACTTTTTAAAAGAGTTAAGACAGTTTGCAAGAAAGAATTTATTAAAGTTTGATACACGCGATATTGCCAAGTCAAACTTAGAAAAACGAGATTATGCTTATCTAGCACAAAGGAACGGAGAAGAAAAAATGAGTGAATCAAAACTATTTGGTACAAGCAAGACTAGTTACCAAGACGTAGGTGAGGCAAAGATTATTGTCAAACACAGCGCACCAGTTAACTATGCCAACCCAGCTGGTCGTACACAGCGTATCGAAAGCATTTACATTGAAAGCTCAACAGGCGAACGATTCCGTTATCCTGCAAAGCATTTGAATGGTGCTCGTGCTATGGCTGTTCACGTGGCCAACGGCGGAAATCCATATGACAGCATTGGCAATCATATTAGTGGATTGAGTGAAGAACTAAGCAAACTACGTCAATTCAAACAGTATACACAACGTAGTGGCGTTATGGCAGAAGCCATGGGCGACATTACAGAACGTGTTTTGGAACGAATTGAAGCAGTTAAGCACGAAGTTGCTAGCCTACAAAAGCAAGCTCATTATGAAAGTTTCCGTGAATCATTTGCTCCATCAGAAGCACAAATAGTTCCAGAAGACATGATTAACAGTTGGGTAGACGCACTGACTATTCGCACATTTAATGAAGAACTTAAAGGAGTTTTTCCATACATCTACAAACTAGTAAGTGAAAAACGTGAAGGAGAATTAGGTTATGAAGACCTAGTTGCCGAAGAAGCAGAGTGTTCAGTATGCAACGAAGATCCATGTTCATGTGATGACGAAGAAGATGTAAAAGAACACAGCATGTTCCAAGAGTTTGAAGATCAAATTGACGAGCTCAGCGGATTAGATCATGAAAAGGATTCTGAAGAAGAACCGCCATTTGACGGTCCATACTCAAAAGATTCCGGTGATGTAAAAGATAAAAGTGGTGCCGTACATACCGGACAAAGCCGTGCAAGACATCTAGCTAAACAAGCTATTCCTAAAGAAGTTGTCGAGTTTATCCAATCAATGTATGATAGTCAAACTGGTACTTTCCCACGTGGAGAAGAAGGTGTTAAGATTGCCTGTGAAAAGAAGTTTGGCGAACAAGCTGGACAGTTTGCTCACTATGTAGTTGAAAAATTAAGTACTAAAACTATGGCCGCACCCGGAAACGAAGGTATCCTTGGGACAATAGCAGGCGGAGTAGCAGGTGCCGCGTTAGGTGGCCCACTGGGCGCACTAACTGGTGCAGCCGCTGGAGACCAACTGACTGACCCAGAAGAAGAGGAAGAAGAAAGCGTAGATCCGTTGGCTCGTATTAAAGAACTAGCAAAATATTAAAACGGTAAAACTGACCACATTTTAACGTGGTTTGATGTTGCAATACTAAATAAAAGTGCGTACAATAACATGTATGCACTTTTTGTTTTACACGGTGTAAAACAAATATAAGGCAAAAAAAGCAGTACATAGGCATAACAATAGGAGAAACATTATGGCCACATTAGCAGAAATTCGTGCAAAACTTCAGGCACAAGAAACAAAATCAAGCGGCGGAGATCGCCCCGTTGGAGACAACGCAATCTATCCGTTCTGGAACCTCGAGCAGGGCAAAGAATCTACAGTGAGATTTTTACCAGACGGCAATTCCGATAATACATTTTTCTGGGCAGAACGCCTAATGATTAAACTGCCATTCGCAGGAATCAAAGGTGAAACTGACTCACGTCCAGTACAAGTGCAAGTACCTTGTATGGAAATGTACGGCGAAACATGTCCAATCCTCAGTGAAGTTCGCGGTTGGTTCAAAGACAAGAGTCTAGAAGACATGGGTCGTAAGTATTGGAAAAAGCGTAGTTACATTTTCCAAGGTTTTGTTGTTGAAGACGGCCTGAAGGAAGATGGACACCCTGAGAATCCAGTTCGTCGATTCATCATCGGCCCACAGATTTTCCAGTTGATCAAGTCAGCATTGGTTGATCCAGAGTTGGAAGAATTGCCAACAGACTTTGCACGTGGCGTTGACTTTAAACTTGTTAAGACAAGTAAAGGTGGGTATGCAGACTACTCTACAAGTAAGTGGAGCCGTCGTGAGCGTCCATTAACTGATGCAGAACTTGACTCAGTTAAGGCACATGGTTTGTTCAATCTAAATGACTTCCTTCCAAAGAAGCCAGGTGATGTTGAACTTAAGGTTATCAAGGAAATGTTCCAAGCATCAGTTGACGGTGAACCGTTTGACAAAGAAGCATGGGGACAATACTTCCGTCCAGCAGGTATGGGCGCGGCAACTGGTGATCCTAACAAAGCAACAAGTGGTCCAGTTGCTGATCACAACATTGATCCAGATGAGCCAGCACCTCGTGTTAGTGCTCCTGTACAATCTGCTCCAAAAGCAGAATCTGCTCCAGCAGGCGCAGGTCGTGCAGAAGACATCCTTGCGATGATTCGTAATCGTCAAAAGCAGTAATCACATATAAGGGGCACTTCGGTGCCCCTTCATAACTACAAACACAAGGAGAACGTATGGCTACGAAAGCATTTGACCTTTCAAAATTCAGAAAGACTCTGACAAAAAGTATTGATGGACTTGGTGTCGGTTTTAATGATCCAACAGACTGGATCTCTACAGGCAATTATGCCTTAAACTATCTAATCAGTAGTGACTTTAACAAAGGTGTTCCGTTGGGTAAAGTCACTGTACTTGCAGGCGAAAGTGGTGCAGGTAAAAGTTATATATGTTCCGGTAACCTAATTAAGGCCGCACAGGAACAGGGAATTTATGTAGTGCTTGTTGACAGCGAAAACGCTCTTGACGAAGCATGGTTACACGCATTAGGCGTTGATACCCATGAAGATAAGTTGTTAAAACTTAACATGGCTATGATTGACGATGTGGCCAAAACTATCAGTGAATTCATGAAAGAATACAAAACAATGGATGAAGCAACTCGTCCTAAGGTATTGTTTGTAATCGATAGTCTTGGTATGTTGTTAACACCAACTGACGTAAACCAGTTCGAAGCAGGTGAAATGAAAGGTGATATGGGTCGTAAGCCTAAGGCACTTACTAGCTTGGTTCGTAACTGTGTAAACATGTTTGGTAGCTATAATGTTGGACTAGTTTGTACTAATCACACATACGCTAGCCAGGACATGTTCGATCCAGATGACAAGATCTCCGGTGGTCAAGGCTTCATTTATGCAAGTTCAATTGTTATTGCTATGCGTAAATTGAAATTGAAGACAGACGCAGATGGTAATAAGACTACAACAGTAAATGGTATTCGTGCCGCATGTAAAATCATGAAAACACGATATGCTAAACCTTTCGAGTCAGTTCAAGTTGAGATTCCTTATGAAACAGGCATGAGTCCATACAGTGGTATGGTTGACTTATGTGAAGCTAAGGGCATCCTAGTAAAAGATGGCAATAGACTTAAATACGTTTCAATAGATGGTACAGAAATTAAGATGTATCGCAAAGAATGGGATCGTAATGAAGAGGGTGGTCTGGATAAGATCATGCTTGAGTTTAACCAAGCTGTTGCTAATAAACATGCAAAACCAACTATTGATCAAGACACGGGAGAGATCTTAGAAAATGCTGACTGAAGACCATATTATTGATATCTGGACAGGTATGAAAGAGTTTTTTGATAAAAAAGCTATTGAAACTGTCGCAAGCAAGTATATTGACATCCTAGCCGACAACGGTGTAAGTGATCATGTTCTTAAAGCCGCCATTGGTGGTGATGAAGACCTTGATGCTGCCATTGAGTATTACCTAGATGACTGGGACGGCGAAGACGAGATTGACTACGAGAGTGAAGATTACGATAGTGACGAGGAATAACGGTGTGGTATAACAAAGTTGCTAATGATATTAGTAACATTCCAGATGCGGTAGAATATTTTGAAGCTGAGTTAATCACTGCAAGATATGAATGCCGCATAACTGGAAGTTTAGAAAAGGCCGCGGCAAGTATGCCCGGTGTTGTAGAACAACGCTTTACACAGTTACAGGAAATTGAGGCAATTTTAGAATATTTAAACATAGAATTGCGTAGATTAAAAAGTAGTCATTTTAGAAAGTATCTAGAAAGCTATGCTCGCGCTCTAAGTAGTAGAGATGTTGAAAAATATGTCGAAGGTGAAGCAGATGTAGTTGATATGGAAAAAATTATCAATGAATTTGCCTTACTACGTAACAAGTGGTTAGGAATTACCAAAGCACTTGATCAAAAACAATGGCAAATAACCAACATCATAAAACTTAGAGTTGCTGGCATGGAAGATGCCACACTCTAACAAAAAGGTTATTAGAAATAATAACCTTTTTTTCTTTATTCTCTTGACTTTACAAAATAAGGCTGTATAATACATAGTATGACACAAACAGTTGAAGATGCCATTGAAATTTTAGCCGGTGTTCGTCCACGAATTATTAATATTCGAATAGACTACAACGAAAAAAATCTTATAAAAAGTATTGGACGTCAAGTATCCAATGGCCTAGCACTGACTGATCGTCAACTTGAGCTTTCCCTGAAAAAAATCAAAAAATATCAGGAAAATTTGGAAAAAAACAATATTGATGTAGTTACACTATTAGCTACACAATCACTAAGATTGCCGCTACGAGAAATTGACCGCTCACAAATGATTTTAATATCAACTGATGATGACAACAAAAGGTTAATTTCTATAAAAGGTACTAGAGCTCGAACATTTCAGGAAAAATGGCCAAAAATTCAGGAAAAATTGGTTGGTACGATTCATGAGCAAGGTACTGTAAAAAGTATTCCCTTAAATGAAATTAATGTTTCAGTAGTAGTATCAGAATTTCAAGACAGTGATTTTGACGTTGATACTGAGTTGTTACTGATTTTTAAAGAAATTGAAAAAATCCAAGAAAATCCTGAAAAATTCGTACCTTATGTAGATTTAGAGGATGACCAAGTAGTCATTCGAAATGCCAACAAACATTGTGCCGAGTACGTTGAGACAAAAATTTCAAATGACACAAAGTTAAACTTTCTCAGCTATATTGACAAGTTGAAAAAATGTGGTATCTACCATAAAAATGCAAAAATTCTCGAAAAAATTGGAAAAATTGCACCTAATGAGTTGACAAAAAATATATTAACTAATTCGTCAACTAGATTTAGAATTAGTCCCGACGCTCACTCAGTTGGTAACATTATTGATGTAGTTGAAAATCTTGATCAGTGGCCAATTTTAGTATTAGTTGATGATGACCATAAAGCACTAGAGCAAGTGATCGCCATTTTTTCAGCATTGACAGGTAAAATTTCTAATAGTGAGATTACTGTGTTTTTTAGAATCGATAATGGACAAAAAAATTATAACGAATTTAACCAAATGGTCAAGGATAACCACTTAAATAATTATATAGGTCCAGACACAAAGGTAGTGTTCATTGCAAAGAACAAAATACCTAAACCATTGTTAAAAGCAGACTGGCATCCTAATACTGCTATAATGTTAAGCAATCATGATTTTGGAAAAACGTCTGCATTTTTAGACGACATGTCTACTGTGTATTATTATAACAATTCTATCGTGGTAAGAAATAATAAAGTTAAGGGAGCAAGACAAATTGCCCAGTTGTAAAATAATCATTAGAGATGAAGTCAATATAAAAATTGAAGGTCTAAGTGTTGAAGTTAGACGTAAGATCTCTAACAAATTAAAATTTGAATTGCCCTATGCACGTCACATGCCTCAGTACAAATTAGGCCGATGGGATGGCACAACTACATTCTTTGGGCTTGGCGGCAATGGTTATCTCAATCACTTAGATGTTATATTACCCATACTTGATGAGTGTGGTGTAGATGTTGCAGAAGTGGAAGATCTTAGAGAAAATCACAAATTTGAGTTTGAAAAGATCACAGAAAATTATTGGGCTGATCAAGGTAAGGTATGGCCTAAAGGACATCCTATTGAAGGTCAACCTATTGTATTACGTGACTATCAGCTTACAGCAGTCAATGGATTTATGGAACATCCACAGGGCTTGCAAGAGCTAGCAACTGGTGCTGGCAAGACCATTATTACTGCTACATTGAGTAAATTATGTGAACCTTATGGACGTACATTGGTCATTGTACCTAACAAGAGTCTAGTGGTTCAAACTGAAGAAGACTATGTCAACGTGGGTTTAGATGTTGGAGTTTACTTTGGTGACCGTAAAGAAATAGGCCGTACGCACACTATCTGTACATGGCAAAGTTTGAATATTTTAGAGAAAAAAGGTGCTGAAAATGAAGCACTCTCTCTAGCAGAGTTTATTGAAGGTGTGGTATGTGTTATTATTGATGAGGTGCATCAGGCCAAGGCTGAAGTGCTGAAAAAACTATTGTCAATGAACTTTGCCAATGCGCCTATCCGTTGGGGACTTACGGGTACAGTACCTAAAGCAGACATTGAATTCCAAAGTATCTTAGCTACTATTGGACCTGTTATTAACAGAATTTCTGCTCATGCACTACAAGAAAAAGGGGTGTTAAGTCAATGCCACGTGAATGTTGTGCAGATGGTAGACGTACAAGAGTTTCGTAGTTACCAGGACGAATTAAAATATTTGGTAACAGACAGTGATAGAATGACATACATTTCTAACCTGTGTAGTAACATTAAAGAAAGTGGTAACACCTTAATTCTAGTCAATAGAATTGAGTCTGGAAAGTTTATTATTGATCATATTCCAGATGCAGTGTTCGTCAGTGGAGATGTTAAACTAACTGAACGTAAAGAAGAATATGATGAAATTAAAACAAGCACTAACAAGGTTATTGTGGCGACTTACGGTGTGGCCGCTGTGGGTCTTAATATCCCCCGTATTTTTAATCTGGTACTTTTGGAACCCGGAAAGAGCTTTGTCCGAGTTATACAAAGCATTGGGCGAGGTATTAGAAAAGCAGAAGACAAGGACTTCGTACAGATCTGGGATCTAACAAGTTCATGCAAGTATGCCAAGCGCCATCTAACAGAACGCAAAAAGTTTTATAAAGAAGCAAAATATCCCTTTACTTTAGAAAAAGTAACGTGGCAATAAGGAAAAGAAATGACATTAAAAGTAGCCTATTTTCAACCAACAGTATTGGCAATTGATCAAATACCGCCAGTTGAGTTTAGTAAAATATACAGCCTAGCAGAATCTTTACACGGTCGTCCTGACTTGAATGATGCAGACAATCCCTTAATAAGTATCCGAGGTGGACAACAAGTGCAAGTGTACCCTAATCAAATAAACATGAATGTTGATTGGTTAGTTACATGGTTAGAAACTATTTGCCAGGGCTACATGGAGATTATATCTAGCCAATCGGGAACTGAGGAATTAAAGTACTGCAAACCTAAGGTAGTCAGCATATGGACTATTAGGCAGTATCAAGGCGACTATCAGGAAATGCATACACATCCCGGAGGACACCTTAGTGGAAATATGTACATTAGCGCACCTGAACTGGAAGAAGGTAGCAAGCCCAGCGACAGTCAAATATTATTTAGATTGCCAGCAACAAAAGATATTAGTAAATTTATAATGAATGACGTTTGGAAATACACGCCAACACCCGGCACTGTTGTAGTATTCCCAAGCAACTTACCGCATACTGTCTATCCATGGAAAGGTATTGGACATAGAACTGTTATGGCATTTGATGCTATACTAGTTCCAAAAGAACAACAATAAGGAAAAACAATAATAATATGATGATTTTAACACTAGACGACAAGACATTTGATCTGTCTAAAATGCCCGACGAGTTAGAGGACGATATACGTTTTAGCGTACTAGATAATAGTGATCCACAAAATCCTGATTTCTTTTTTATACCGTTGATCTTTTTAGAAAGTTTTAACAGTCCAGCAATGGTTTTAAATATTGGCGGACATGAAATTACTATGCCGGTTGATTGGAGTATTGCTGTAGGTGACAGTGAATGTGGCAGTGAAGTAGAAGTGTTACCACTAACCAGTTTAAATGATAGAGGGTTTGAAGCATTTCTTTTCAATCCACTAAGTGCTTTTCGTCATGGTTATGCAAACATTGAAATTGTAAATGTCTACAATGATGTTAAATGGTATTTTCCAAAGATGAAAAATAATCAATTGCTCAGCGTACCGTTACACGAAGGCGAAAAACCCATGTGTGCATTTTTCTGTAAAGACATTAGTCGCCAAAGCGAAATTATTGACCACTATAAGTTATTATAATATGGGCAGTCTTAAACCAGGTGCAACCTACATATACGAGCGTGATGGCGGTACAGTTTATGCTCGAGAAGCTGGCGCACATCCTAACACACGTACAGAAATTGGCTGGAATCACGACCCAAGAACTGAAGACGGAAGACCATTGCACGATCACATAATGGACAGTAAATTATGGGGTGAGATTCGACGAGAAGCACGGACCAATATCACTTTACAAAAGGCCTTGGATCGTGCTATAATGATATATCGACTTAGCAAAGACAAACCACTATGAGTGACAAACTAGCAATCAAAGACTTAACTGGCGCAATTGATATGGGCGCAAGAGATCTATGGAATGATCTTGATGAAGAACAACGTAAGCAGGTGAGTTTTTTCTTATTGAATAGATATGCTAGCTCTGTTAAAACCAGTAACAGAGATGTGCAAGAATTGGCAGTTTTCAAAACAAATGAATACTTTAACAAGCACTATTTTAGTCTAAGTAAACATCCTAAACTACTATGGTATTTGCTTGCCATGTGCGGTAACGATGAAAGAAAGATTTACTTTCACGAATGGATTGGACATAAAAAGAAAACTGGCGATGGCAAGATCTATAAGTTTTTAGAGTCCATATATCCTAGTATGAAAGAAGATGAGTTAGAATTACAAGCAACGCTGATGACCACAACAGAGGCCAAAGAGTTAGCTAGAGATCTTGGAATGAATGAAGCAGAAATTAAAAAGATCTTATGAATTTAGATGTATTTGAAAAGCAACATAAAGGGATAAAATTTAAATTGAGTGCCGTAGATAAACCGTACGTATGTCAATATTGTAACAGTGCCTATGTTAAAGAATCAACATTGGCCGTGCATATGTGCGAGCAAAAAAGACGACACATGGCTAAGACTGAAAAGCACGTTCAGTTAGGTTATCAAACTTATATTAGATTTTTTCAGCTAAGTCAAAAGGCAAAAACTACAAAAACATATGAAGAATTCGCCAAGAGCCAGTACTATAATGCATTTGTAAAGTTTGGTAGTTTTTTACATAATGTCAATCCCTTATATCTAGATAGATATATTGACTTTGTAGTAACCAGTGGCATTAAACTTGATCACTGGTGTAGAGAAGACTTGTATTATCAATATGTGTTAGACCTTATTAAAAAAGAACCAGCTGAAGTAGCACTACAGAGAAGTATTGCAACAATGATGGATTGGGCAGATAACAATGACAGTCAGTGGAATCATTATTTTAAATACGTTAGTCTAAATCGATCAGTATACGATATTAAGGACGGTAAAATTAGTCCTTGGTTAGTGCTAAACAGTGAAAGCGGACGTAGTATGTTAAGTAAGTTTAACGACGAGCAGTTAAACATTATATTTGAAATAATGAATCCTGACTTTTGGTCCAAGCGTTTTAGAACTTATCCGGCAGACTTAACTTTAGTTAAGCAGGTAGTTGAAGAAGGATCATTATGAGAAAATTGTTAGACGGAACAACAGCAGAAGAATTAAAAAAAGCCAAGACACTAACAATTAAAACCAAGTGCCCTGGCAAATGGATGTTGGCAGATAAAGAAACTGGAGAAGTATATGTACCGTATACAAGCGAAGGTAAACTGCAATGGAAGAAAATAGCCACATGGCCTGGGGACGATAACAATGCCTGATATTGATATTGACTTTAGTGATAGAACACGAGCATTGGATCTATTTGATCATACTGTTGCTAGTAGGGTTGACAACGGGCAAGTAAAACCTCACAATACTGGTATATACGTTAGTAGTATACCTAAAGATGAGCGCAATAATTTATCAACTATAGATTATAAGACAGCAGAAGATAGAGGCTATTTTAAAATAGATTTTCTAAACGTAGGTGTTTATGAGGGTGTTCGAGATGAAAATCATCTCACTACTTTAATGGAGACTGAGCCACTATGGGACCTTTTAGAGCAGGACGATTTCAGCAATTTACTATTTCATGTCAACGGACATGGCGCAATATTGAGACAGATGAAACCTACATCGATACTCCAACTAGCGGCCGTTTTGGCTATGATACGACCCGCCAAGAGACATTTGATTGGAGAGAGTTGGACGACGGTGATGGAGACGATCTGGACGAAGCCCGAGGACGGTGAGTACTACTTTAAGAAGGCTCACGCTGTAGCATATGCGATGGCCATTGTAGTACAGATGAATTTAATTTGCGAAGGTGTTAGTTACGAGTTTAGTTAACGCTTGGGACGTACTAGCTGTATCATTTTACGTTTTACACGTTTGATACTCATGTTATGCAGGTTAACTGTTGGACCAAATACCACAGTAACATCCTTGGTATTCATAGTCATAATACTGTAGCGAAACGCTTCCATTTCGCTCTTTAGAAATATGCTAATTGGAATAGTGCGATTTGATTCCCACCACCATACTTCGCCCAATTCTAGAAAGGTCTTGCGATCCAGCTCTGTGCGTAGCTCTTCATAATTATAGATGCTAGTTACGTATTGATCCTGGTTGATAACTACACCAACATATTCAATGCCGCCGTAGTGTACAACTGATATAAAAGGGAAGTTTTCTCTGATTTCTTCCGTAAGTTTTACCATAAATACTGTATGACCTTCATAAGTGAAAAATAGTCCAATGCAAAAAATTCAATTTTATTTAGTACCAAATAGGATCACGGTCACGACAGATATGGCGGGATTTACCACGGAGTTTAGACAAGTGTACACAAGAACAATTAAGTTATATAAAGGTATTGACAATACTGTAGAGTTTGAGATTAGGAACTCTGATCAACGACGTCAGGACGTAGGTGGTGCAACTATTACAGCCATGTTCTTTGATTACGATCGTAAAAAACTATTCGAAGTTGAGGGAGACATGGCACGAGATATGAACGGTGATTATCTTATAGGAACTATGTCCGTTGTTATACCTGCAGAGACTATTGCCAACATTGATCCTCAACAACTAGGTGTTGCAGTTAAAATGACTAAAAATAGTGTAGACTATCCCCTATATGCAGATAGTCAGTTTGGACTTGTAGCAACGTGTGATTTATTAAATGGATACAATGATGCGCCGGACTTTGTTGATCAACTAAATGTATTCAACTTTGAGTTTGATGCCAACGCCTATTTTAGTGAGATTGGACAGTTTGGCACTAGAATAAACGAAGATTATGAAGACGCACCAACACGCTCAATCACATGTGAAATATATCCTAAAACAGGATTTAACGGTAATGTATTAATCTATGTCACCGCCAATAAGAGTAATGCAGGTGATGTAAAATGGACACTAGTTAATACAGTTGCCGTTAATGCTAGCACATGGGATCCAGTTGACGATGCCGTTACAGTATCTGGCGAATATAACTATGTTCGTTTCAAATATAAGAAGTATATCGAGCCTGTAGAGCCTTATCGCACTCTTACCGGAAATCTTGACAAAATCATCATAAGAAACTAAAATAGCTATACATGAGTATAGTTGACGCAATCTATTCGTACCTTCCTGCAAAACGCAAAAGCACACCAAGTGGCTGGACAAAGTTCAATGCGGTTTGTTGCCCACATAATGGAAACACTTCAGATACACGCCAGCGCGGCGGAATCATTAGACACGGAGACGGTGTAAGTTACCATTGTTTTAATTGCGGATTTAAAGCCAGTTATGTAAATGGACGTCATCTTACTCGCAAGATGAAACAGTTCTTAGAATGGTGCGGTGCACCTGATGATGCTATTACTAAGATAAGTTTAGAAGCACTTAAGGTAGAAGGCGACCAAAAAGTCCTAGAAGCAGTCAGACTTCCTACACTACCCGATAAAGACTTACCTACTGACTGTCAAACACTTGAGCAGGCCCTAATGTCAAATCCCAAGGCAGTCATTGGCGTAGCAGACTACATATTAAGCAGAGGCTTTGACATTAGAGGCGACTGGATGTGGAGCCCTGAACTACCCGATAGATTGATAATACCCTTCCGCTTTGAAGGACGTATTGTAGGCTACACTGGCCGCAAAATAACAGATGGCAAACCCAAGTATCTAAGTGAACAAACGCCAGGTTATGTATTCAACTTAGATGCACAAAATACAGATAGGCCTATCGTATTAGTAGCAGAAGGTCCGCTAGATGCACTAAGCATAGGCGGTGTTGCTATACTAGGTGCAGACATTATGGACAAGCAGGCCATGCTGATTAATCGACTGGGCAAGAGAGTTATTGTTGTACCAGATAGAGATGCAGATGGCGCAAGAACAGTAGAACGAGCTATAGAACTAGGCTGGTCAGTTAGTATGCCCGAGTGGGCAGATGGCGTCAAAGACTGTAACGATGCACTAAGAAAACACGGAGAACTTTGGACTGCTTACTTGATTATGCAAGCGGCAGAGTCTATGGAACTTAAGATTAGATTACGAATGAAAAATTGGTTTACGGAATAATATGACAACAAGACAAAACACAGATTACGGTTACGACATCCAGAAGTTATACTTGGAAATGATGATGGCAGATGCGGCAACATTTGTACGTTGCCAAAGTATTTTTGATCATACTCTATTTGATCGCAAGCTACAGAACCCTGCAGAGTTTATCAACAACTATGTAACTGAACATAATGCTATTCCAACTTTTGACATGGTCAATGCGGCAACACACGTGGATCTTAAAGACCCTGGCATGATCAAAGATGAGCACCTAGATTGGTTGCTAGCAGAGTTTGAAACATTCACAAAACACAAAGGACTAGAGAGAGCTATTCTAGAATCTGCGGACATGCTGGAAAAAGGTGACTACGGTCCTGTTGAAGATTTGATCAAGAAAGCCGTGCAAATTGGTCTACAGAAAGACATGGGTACAGACTACTGGGCAGATCCCAAAGCACGTTTAATGGGCTTGAAAGATAAAAATGGACAAGTTAAGACTGGTTGGGAAACTGTAGATAAGCGGCTGTTCGGCGGATTTAATCGCGGAGAATTAAATATTTTTGCAGGCGGTTCTGGAGCTGGAAAATCGCTGTTTTTGGCCAATCTAGGCGTGAATTTTGCGCTGGCAGGACTGAATGTTATCTATCTGACTCTAGAATTGTCAGAACCACTGGTGTCCATGCGAATTGATAGTATGACCACTGGTATATCAACAAAAGAGATATTTAAAGACATAGATAATTTGGATATGAAAGTTCGCATGATTGGCAAAAAAGCTGGTGCTTATCAGGTCAAATACATGCCATCAGGTAAGACTGTAAACGACATTCGAAGCTACATGAAAGAGTTTGAAATCAAAACAGGCAAGAAGGTAGACATACTACTAGTGGACTATTTGGACTTGTTGATGCCTATCTCTAAGAAGATTTCAGCAGAGAACTTGTTTATTAAAGACAAGTTTGTCAGTGAAGAATTACGTAATTTGGCCATGGAAAAGAATGTGGTATGTGTTACAGCCGCACAGTTGAATCGTGGTGCCGTAGAAGAAGTTGAGTTTGATCACAGTCACATTTCAGGTGGTTTGAGTAAGATTCAGACAGCAGATAACGTGTTTGGTATCTTTACAAGTCGCGCTATGCGTGAGCGTGGCAAGTATCAAATACAGTTGATGAAAACTCGTAGTTCAAGCGGTGTGGGTATGAAGATTGATCTAGAGTTCGACGTAGATACTTTGCGTATTACAGACGCAGGAGAAGACGGTCAGGGCGATGGAGATTACCGTCCTAAGAGTTCGGCTATTCTTGACAACATCAAACGTCAAAATACCGCACCCGCCGCAATAGATGCAGATACTGGAGAAATATCAGATCCGCAAATGGGCGCACCCTTGCCTAAAATTAGAGCGCAAACTGACTCAACCAAGCTACGTCAGTTTTTAAACAATCTCGGGGACAGCGCAGAATAACCAATAAATACTAGTCTATAAAGACTAGACCTAACGAGTTCTGGGTCGATAAATACATTAACGCAAGGATGTAAACCCATGACCAATCAAGTAAGATTACCAGGATATGATTCCGCTGACCTAGACAGGTTAAGCTATTCCAACGGTGTTTTAGTCAACGATACAACTAATAAAACTGTCCGATACATGGACGGTGTAACACCAGGCGGTTTCAAGTTAGCTACCCAAACATACGTTCAAAACAATACGATTACCAGCGGAAACCTAGCTTCAAATCTGGCTTCAGCATTAGTACCTTATGCCAAAACTGTTGACCTAGCACCCTACGCACTTACCAGCTATGTTGACCAAGAAATAGCCGCAATACCAATCTATTCATTGCCAACAGCAACAACAAGTGTACTAGGCGGTGTCAAAGTTGACGGAACCAGTATCACTATTACCAATGGAGTTATTAGTGGTAGCAATCAATATACCTTACCCATAGCAACAACCAGTGTCATCGGCGGAGTTCGTCCAGATGGCACTACTATTACAATCGATCCTGCTACTGGAGTTATCAGCGGAGCAAATACCTACTCACTACCAACAGCATCAACTACAGTTAAAGGCGGTGTTAAAGTTGACGGCACAACTATTGTAATCAATCCGTCTACTGGTGTAATCAGTGGCAGTAATCAATATGTGTTACCTGCGGCTTCTAGTTCAACAATTGGCGGCGTTAAGGTTGCCGCAGTGGCCACTAGCGGATTGACATTAGATGCAGCCACTGGCGCACTAAGTTTGCCCACTGCATCCGCAACACAGCTAGGCGGTGTCAAAGTTCCGGCAGTTGCCAACTCAGGTATTACCATAACAGACGGTGCAATTCGTATAGCCACAGCAACTACTAACCAGCTAGGTGGTGTTAAGGTTGACGGCGTTACTATTACCATTAACGGCTCAGGTGTTATTGCCGCTAACATTACTGGAGCCATTGTGTTCCAAGGTGGTTGGTCAGCGGCAACTAATACGCCAACACTGAGCAATGCATCCAGTGCCTATAACACAAACGGTTTTGAATTTGTTACCACAGCGGCAGGTACTGTAAACTTTGGCGCGGGTAATGTGACATTTGCCGTTGGTGATAACGTGATTTATGACGGTGTCAAGTGGGTTAAGATTCCTATTGGATCTAGTGCTGGTACAACCAACAGTATCATAACTGTAGATAACACAGGAACAGGCGCGGCAAGTGGTAGTACATTTAACGGTTCAAATCCGTTAACTATCAGCTATAACTCAATCGGTGCAAGCCCAACAGCAGGTAATGCCAGTTTAACCACAGTAGGTACTATTGGTACTGGCACTTGGAACGGCAGCGTCATCGGTGCAACATACGGTGGTACTGGTGTTAACAACGGTGCTAATACATTGACCATCAGTGGCGCTAGCCGTACACTAGACCAAGATGTAGCCAGTGGATCTAGCCCAACATTCATAGGTACAAACTTTTCAGGAACTGCTGGAAGTTTAACTGCGGGCACTGCTACTACAGCTACTAGTGCTGGTAAATCAACTAACATAGCCAACGGCTTAGCCAATCAAATACCATATCAAACTGGCGCAGACACGACTGGTTTTATCACTGCACCCACTAACTCTAATACAGTTTTACAGTGGACAGGTAGTGCTTATACTTGGGCCACAATATCATCAGTTGCTACAGCCACTAACATAGCAGGCGGAGCTATCAACAGGATTCCTGTACAAACAGGTTCAGGTGCAACTGGATTTGTAGTAGCGCCAACAGTGACTAACACTTATCTACAATGGAACGGTACAGCATTTGTGTTTGCCGCAGTTACGGGTGCTACTGGTGGTACAGTAACGTCAGTAGGTGGAACTGGTACAGTTAACGGTCTAACCCTGTCAGGTACAGTAACAGCATCTGGTAACTTGACCCTAGGCGGTACGCTAAGTTTGGTCAGTCCTCCGGCTATTGGATCAACAACGCCCAACACTGGTGCGTTTACTATTTTAACAGTTAACTCAGCGGGTACATCAGCAGTTACCCTAAGTCCAACAGGCGCGGGTACAGTGACTATTGCTCCTACTACTGCTGGTACGATCAACAACATGAGCATAGGTGCTACTACAGCTACAACTGGACGCTTTACCACTGTGACCAGCACAATAGCAACAGGCACTGCTCCATTTACAGTGGCAAGCACTACCAACGTGGTCAACTTGAACGCAAGTAGCATCAATGGTGCTACGTTTGCAAGTCCGGGTACCATTGGATCAGGTACAGCATCAACAGGCCGTTTTACCACAGTTGAATCTACCATAGCCACAGGTACAGCACCATTTACAGTGGCATCAACTACCAACGTGGCCAACTTGAACGCCAGCAGTCTAAATGGAGCTACATTTGCCGCACCCGGTGCCATTGGTTCGGGTACAGCGTCAACTGGTGCATTTACCACTGTGACAGCAAGTACCCAAGCTGGTACAACTAGTAACTCGGGCTCAATACGTTTATCAAACGCTACCAGTGCCCGTATTGACTTTGTGGCATCGGGAGTTGCGGCACCAACATTTACTAATGAAAGTGCAGGTACTAAGATTGTTCTATATCCAGGACTAGGTGCTTCAGCCGCAGACTGGGCTATTGGTATTGAGACTGGTACTATATGGTTCTCAGTGCCGCAGGCTATTGGCACTAACTATTTTAGATTTTACGGTGGTACCACAAAAGTAGCTGAACTAACAGGTACAGGAGCACTTACGGTCGTGGGTTCATTGGGATATCCAACAGGTGTAGCCACAGGCGGCGCTGTCACACAGTTGGTCAGTCGTACTACAAGCGTTACACTGGACAAGATTACCGGTGCTATTACCTTGTTTGCCGCCGCTGGTTCAGGAACTGGAGCAACATTCACTGTTACAAACTCAACCGTGGCTGCAACTGACACTGTAATTGTAAATGCCAAATCCGGAACCAACGTTTATCTAACATGGGTGACTGCTGTGGCTGCGGGTAGTTTTAATATAACATTTGCCACAACGGGCGGATCAGCTGTTGACAGCCCTGTGTTTAACTTCTCAGTGATAAAAGGATCAGCTAACTAAGCGGTCCCAGAGTCCGTAGCGGCGAAGCCGCGGAGCGGTCAAAAGCAAAAAAATAAGGTGCCAAATAGTAGCACCTTATCCTTATTCTAACACTATAGTCTTAACTGTATATCAGTGTATTGAGTGTTCTTCCCACTCATCCTCTAGAGCAAACTCCAACTGTTCTGTATAGGCGCTTCGATCACCGTGCTCACATGCTACATCACAGTAGACCTGTAGTAATGCGGCCATCATGATCTCAGGATTGAGGTTGAGAGCTGATAGGCTGTCACAATAGTCCATAAGGCGATCAATGACATATTCACCTATTTGATCTGCTGAGCAGCCTGCTAACTCGGCCAGCTCTTCTTCTGTTACTTCAAGTTCCACACGTTCTAATGCCTGCATACTGTCGCTCCTTGTAGTAGTAACAAGTATTTAACAGTAGTGAATGGGTCTTAGCTGATTATAGAAAAATTTCGCGCAAAAATTTCAAACCTTAGAATGAGTAACCCCATGGTAGTTTTATAAATATTCATATGCATGATGCCAGCACTCCCATGATCCGTCAGCTGTTAGTTGACTGTTGTGATCGTCAGGGTTGGCAACTACCAGAAGACATAGTTAACTACTGTACAATGGTATTGGCAGATCATGTGGCCAAGCCCAATTGGCAACCCAAACCATCATACGCAGAACAATTCATGACTGTGCGTACTGTACAGCAATATATCTCATTGGGTAATGAATGTTGGTTTACTCGTGCTGTATTTCCAGAACTAATGGCTAAGCGTGGTATTAAGTCAAGCTACTACGTTGACATGGGCATGGCCTGCTTTGATCAAGTGGTGACAAAAACAGCACATCCCACAGTACGAGCAATTAGAGATCACTTTGAGTTTACAGCAGAAGTAGCGTGGACAGCTATACATGCTCAAGATGGCTTTCGTAGCATGTGGGACTAATATAAGTAATAGACACAAAAGGATAATATGTTTATTACATTGACTAACGCTAGCCCAGCGCACAAGGGCAAAACAGTAGTGCTAAACTCAGATCATATCGTAAGCGTAAGTCGTGTTGACATCTCACGCTCAGTAGATGAAGATGGCACAGTAACAGCAACAGAAAACGTTACTTGCATATTTGTACCACCACACGGTACTTGGGAAGTTGAAGAGTCTGTAGAAACAGTTACTGGCTTGTTAAACAGTCAGTAAGCATGTCTCTGTGGCTTAGCACTAGTCCTACACCATTCGAGCCGGGACGAATATAATAACGCCGCATCCATAATCTCTGACCCTGTGAGCTAGAGACCGGGAACCATGCCCAAAATTGCGTATAACTGCGACCATTGTATTGAACGGGTTTCATGAGAGTATTTATTACTGCCCTGAATGGGTCCACAGGGGTTTTAGCGAGGATTCGCGTAAAAAATTTAATATACGGGTATTTTTCCACTGGCCTGGTGATTTTTAACCACTGGTAGTTGGACTACGCTGTTGTAGCGTAACAACAAAAAAGGATTTATATACCCCACCACCTCGAGAAATTATTTTTTTATTTTGTCACCCCTCACCTCAAAAAAAATCCTCTAAGCATGCCGGGAGCGAATCGGGCTTACAGGCTTAGAGGATCCCCCGGAGTACTACACAGCACCCCTCCGGGCAGGCTTACATCTACAGCGCACAGCACAGCGCAGGGCTATACTGTACAGCTAACGTTAGCGTCCGCTACGCATACAGCTGAGCTCTGCTACACGGGCCCAGTTACGCGGCATGCTAGCACGTAGGTCTGCAATCTTAAGCACCATACGCAAGCTCAGCTCACGCATACGATGTGCATTGTTATTAATAAAGTCCACTACTTCTACCTTAGCTTCATCCGACAGATCGTAGTCATCAAGCATACCACAGTCGCGTACTACTTGACGTATACGTAACAGCTTCTCACGTGTAGTGTCAATGGTCAAGTCTAGGTAGTGACAGCGTGACTCTAAGGCTTCCAAGTGATCCTTAAGCTTCTTGCTCTTAACGTGATCGAACTTGATGTTGGTAATAAAGATAGCACCGCCCTTAAACTCAAAGCTGTTAGGTACACCTTCGCTACGCAACAAGCGGCTGTCCGTATTCCAATGGATCATACGCTTCTTTGAGCTGTCTAGTGCGGCTTTGAGAATGTTCAAGCTCAAGTCATCTAACAGTACTGAGTCACAGTCATCAAACACTAGTATAGACTTCTTGTCACTAAACTCATAGAGCTTACTGTACAGGCCAATAGCACTCATTGCGCCCTTGACTACTTCGTACTTCTTCAGCTTCTGATCATCAGCAATGTCTGCGAACACATCATGCTTAGACAGTACTTTCTCCACGCCAAAGCTCTTGCCCACACCTGGAGGGCCTGTTACGATCATAGCACGTACATCACCCTTCTTGACAGCCTTGGTCATGTCCTCAAGGATCTCAAAGCGTTCAGCGAGACGTGTCATGATCTCGTCATCTGTTTCTGTCAAGTTCTTCTCAACAGCTATCTGTTCAAGCGTCTTTACAGTGCCCTTGTCAGCACCTGCGGTCTCCAAACTCAAAACTCTGTATCCTTTAGTCATATGCGCTCCTGTGTGTTAATAAGTCTCTATTATACTACAAATGGGCGCTGTTGTCAACGCCCATTTATTTACTGTTAGTCCAATCTGCTACCTGCGTAGGCATTCAATCCCAGGGTACGCAAGTAGGTGGCCATTGCTTCTGCACCCGCTTCTTTGACTGATACGCTCTGTGTAGGAACACCTGCTGGATCCCACATGCTGAGGCATTTTGGCTTGTAGTCTTTGCGGAAGCCTGCCTTCAACAACTCTTTGGCCTGCTTGGAGTTGGTACGATCCACGTAGACCTCTACCCAACCAAAACCGCAAGCATCACGCTCGCCTACTCGTTGATACATGGCCAAGCCTGCGGCTTCTGCAATTGCTTTGCCCTTTTGGATTTCGTTTGCTGTAATCATAAGTTTCGCTCCATTGTGTGTTTGTAAGTCTTTATTATACAGTCAAACAGCCCTAGTGTCAACCAAAGACCCTAGGGCTTGTAGGGTCAATAATGATGCTTTGAACCCACATAATTGAAGTCGTCCAAGGGGTCCGATTCAACCTTTGAGAGCATATTAGCAGGCACTCTCCACAGGCCCATGCCCGTGTCAACTGTGATGTATTTGATGGCCTTCTTAGTGACAAAGCCACGGGTGACTCGTCCTGTCTTTGAGCTGGTGAACTCTACATTGTCACCCACGCAGATGCCTGCTTTGGTACGCTCTGCTAGACGGCTACGATTCCACTTGATGGCATCGATCATGCTACGGAGCTCGATGTCCGTCCAGGTCTGCAACATGATAGCTGAGTTAACGTCTTTGATTGATAACATAGTTCGCTCCTAGTTAGTGTGTGTAAGTGTATATTATAGCACCAAAAAGCCTCGGTGTCAACCCCACGAAGTACCCAGGCGTGTTGCAGGGTCTAGTGGCGGAGTTGACACATTGGCAATCTTTAGACCCAGCTGTCAACCATTAACACAGGCTTTTTCAGCACTCGTTTGACAAAGTCTTCTGGCTCATCATCTGCACGGACTAGCATAAAGCCCATGCTCTCTACCAAGTCTACCTCGCAGATCTGGAGGTCCACGCCAGCCTTCTCAAAGGCCGTGTTCATCTTGCTCAGGGCATACTTGACGCCTGCTTCAAACACCATATGGTCTGTGTTGGTGACTTCTTCGAAGCCGAACTCGTCTTCCATAACAGTCTGGTACTCCTCACCGTCTGCTACAATGAACGGGCGGATCTTCTTCCAGTTCTTTTGGTCTTCACAGTCAAAGTGATCACAAGCTTCGTTCAGGTCAAACGATGCGAAGTTGTCATAATTTACTTTAGCCATTTGGGTCGCTCCTTGTTGCTGTTTAAGTCTTAATTATACTATCATTTTGACATAATGTCAACCAAAACCCTACGGGCATCAGGGTAACTACCCTTGTCTAAAAGCTCTTCAAACGTCTCTAATACCACTAGTCGCTGTAGGGCTTCTGCTTCTCTACGATCCTCTGGGCAGAGAGTTTCCATCCAGGCTTCGAGGTCTGTGTACTCTTCGATCTCCCACATCTCGTCCAGGAGTTCTACTTGGTGTTGGGTTAGGCCTTCAATTCTCATGCCATCTCCAACATCTTTGTTGGGTAAGTGATGGTGCCATCATACTCCAACTGGCTCTGCTCATACTCAGTGAGGTAGTCATCAGCCACAATGCCATAGCCCACAACATACTGGCGGCTACCAACATCATCCCACTCGATCTGACCGCGAACGCCGTCTACGATCATCTGCAGGTTCTTGTCTGCAAACTCGTGATCAGGGTTGAAGCCATCGATCATCAGGAAGTAGTCCTGGCCGCCTTTGAACTTCCAGTACTGTGGGCACTCGCCCTCACCGTCCCAATCGTGGGCACCGTAGTTTTCCATGTATTGTGTGTTGATTAGCAGTTTCATTTTCGCTCCTGTTTTGCTAGTGTATGTGTATATTATAGCGTCTTTTGGATTGGATGTCAACCGAAATAGTGTTGTATTTTTGCAACGAATTTGGCCTGCCCGGAGGGACTCGAACCCCCGACCTACAGCTTAGAAGGCTGTTGCTCTATCCAGTTGAGCTACGGGCAGATTGGTGCGACTGGCCGGAATCGAACCGGCATGCCTTTGGGGCGAGAGATTTTAAGTCTCTTGTGTCTACCTATTTCACCACAGTCGCGATCTGGTGGGCCCCCCGTGAGTCGAACACGGCACCAATGGATTATGAGTCCACTGCTCTAACCAACATGAGCTAGAGGCCCATGTTCTATTTACTTGGCAACCGTTACGACTGCTTCCTTCGTGGCCGTTACGCCTTTGTCCAACACATTGGCCACACCCGTGAAGCCGATAGTGGCCACAGTGATACCGAATATAGTTCCTACGATGAAGTTGATCATGGTTCGCTCCTTATCAAGTTATGTCTAAATTATAACACCAATAGGGGCTGTTGTCAACCCCTATTATTATTACACTCAGAACGGTGCGTCTTCGTCAACTGTTGGTGCTGTAACCTTAGGAGCCTTTGCGGGCTTGGTAACTACAGCGGCCTTGACAGCCTTCTTGACTACAACCTTGGCCTTAGGTGTGTGCTTGCCCAAGTACTCGCCAATGGCTTCTTGCTCAACCGCACCCGAGAACTCAGGGAGACCACTAATGAATTGAGCTGCCTCAACCTTAGTCATTTCCTTTGGGAGCTCAACGAGCATGATGTCGGTATGGCCGTTCTTAGCCAAGACCTTGATACGCATGGTATCATTTGCGAAGCGAGCTTTGGTCTCGCCGTTAAGGGTAGAAGTACCTGCTACAGTGTACAATTTGTCAGTCATTTTATTGCCTTTTAAAGTTAAGAAAGTTTTTGCCTATATGCCAATCTCTCAGCATGTCTCTATTATAACACCAAACTAGTTTGATGTCAACCGTTTTCAGCTACTTTGATAGCCAAAACACCACAACCCATTACAGCCAAACCCACGATCGCAACCGCGATTGACTGCAAGAGATCTACTGTTTGAATGGAGTTCTCGATGCCGCCTGCACCAAACATGGTGATGATCAAACCTGTGATAACCAAGAACATTGCTGATCGTTCGCTCATTTCAAACTCCTTTTGTTTCAGTATGTGTATATTATAACACCAAATCGCTCTGCTGTCAACCAAAAAGTTGAGGAACCATTGTAGATCTATGTCTACCCTATGCAACGTCTACATAGGGCCTCTACGGTCATTACTTCCTACATTCTCTGCCGCTTCTCCAGCTTTCGCCTATTTCATGACCTGGACTTGACCAGCGCCCGTCGGTACTGTCGTCATCCCAGAGCCCTAGCAGTGTAGGTAACCTCGAATTCATTTGCTTAGGCAGAGTCTCCAAACTCTCTTCGTATCCCTTGGCTACGACCCTTTTTGCATTTCTGCGTGGGTCCTTGCATTTGAGGATCGCCTTGCTTTCTAACTGTCCATGTGCTTATTATAGCACTCTTTTACCAAACTGTCAACCAATTGCTCTAAATAACCCTACAACACACAGGACTATTGCTACTCCGTTAATGATCATCTGTGGCTTATTTGCCACACGATAGGACCATGTAAAAAAGCACAATCCGCCTACTAGGGCAACCGCATTACGCAGATTGTCATAGCCCGGAAAGAAGTTGCTGATCACATACATCGCTAGGATGAATGCTGTTCCTGTCCACTGTATTGCATCATTTGTTTTGTTCATGTGTTTATTATAGCACCGAACTGCCAAAATGTCAACCGGTAGCGACCGGTATTTTGTTGTAAAAAAGCCACAGGGTTTTGGTAAGTCTCAGTGGCATCGACTAGCAGGTTTCGTAGAGGGTTTATATAGCGGCGGACTTATAGTCTGCTCTACGGGAACGCACTTGTCCCCTCCCGCTTGTTACTCTTCTTCAGTCTCTTCCTCGTGTGGAGGATAGAAAGCAACACTCACACCATCGAAGCCCTGTAGGCTATCGACTTCATACTTCACAGGGCAAGAAGCAAGCCATGTCCAAAAGTCCATTACTTGTCCTCCTCTTTCTTTAGGCCTTCTTCAACAGTGAATGAACCCGGTGTGCCAAACTCATGTGGAGTTTCGTCCTCTTCTTCACGGTTG
>Ga0209088_10000131_pt1 | contig 54986 bp, 47 predicted proteins | sample S_140625_EF_Meta_FD_187324 | JGI IMG/M metagenome (GOLD analysis project Ga0209088, IMG submission 187324) | Freshwater microbial communities from Lake Simoncouche, Canada to study carbon cycling - S_140625_EF_MetaG (SPAdes) (version 2) | ecosystem: Environmental > Aquatic > Freshwater > Lake ... | reverse complement strand
TCATCAATCGATATCCCCATCTCTGGAATCTTTTCTACCTCGCATGCCATCACCTCCCCTTGATCGAAAATACGCTTTTCACCAATCGCCCGGCCTATCTCCAACTTCGCTCCCTCATCGAAACCCATCGCCCAAAAGTGATCGCCCTTACTTTCCCCGTCTACGCTCACCTCATCGCATGGTTACCTCGCGATCTGCGTAAAACTTTTCAACTCATCACCATCGTGACCGACTCCATCTCCGTCCACCGACTCTGGTCCAGTGCCAAAGCAGATCTTTGGATCGTTCCAAATGAACCCACCGCACGCTCCCTGCACGCGCTCGGGATTCCCATGGATCAAATTCGACCCATCGGGTTTCCCGTCGATCCCCGCTTCGCTGCCCCCTCCGCGCACCCAGGCGACGAGCCCCCGGGCGATGCTCCCCGCATTCTTTACCTCCTCAGCTCCGGACTTCGCGGAGGCCCCGATCTCGCCGCTACCTTAGCCGATCAGCCAGGCTGGTGCGTCACGATTGGCACAGGACGCGATCCTCAAATCACCCGAAAAGTCGAACAAGCCCTCGGTCCCCGAAAGAAAAATGTTCAACTCCTTGGATGGACTTCAGAGATGCCATCCATTTTGGCCAAGCAACACTTCGTCATTGGAAAAGCAGGCGGAGCTCTGACGCAGGAAACAATCGCGTCCCGCACGCCCTTCCTCGTGACTCAAGTTGTCCCAGGGCAAGAGGAGGGAAATTTTTCGCTTCTCAAGGAAATCGGTGTCGCCCAACTCACCCCGAACGGAGAAACCGCAGTCCGTGTAATTCGTCACGCTCTTGCAGAAAATGGAAAAGGCTGGAAAGAGTGGAAAGCGAAACTGGCCACCGCGTCCCGACCCGATGCCTGCCTTCGCCTAGCTGACCTGTGTCTCTCGTTAAACTCTTAAACTACCAAACTCGCCCACGCCTTCCACATCACCCGAGCTAACTCCTCCACCGGTTCCGAATGCTCCGAGGTGTCTTCTAAAATTCCCGATACTTCTACCCCAGCCGCCACCAGCTCTTTTCGCGATCCCGCTACCATCTCATCCACCATCGCGGCCGTCATCTCCAGATGCGGGACCAATCCATACGCCTTTTTCCCATGCCGAAACGCCGCACAGGCACACTTATCTGTGCTTAACAGATGCACTGCCCCTTTGGGTAAGGCAAAATGATCCCCGTGCCACATCAAGGCAGGGAAATTCTCAGGCAGCCTTCGTAAAACAGGATCTTTGAACGCGTCCGGAAGCTTGCGAACCGGATACCACCCGATCTCCTTCTCCCCCGTCGCCACTTCCGTGCCCAACGCCGCCGCCAAAAGCTGCGCTCCCAGACAGATCCCCAAAATCGGTTTCTCAGCTTTATGAAACTGTTTCAAAAGTGCGATCTCGGCCTTGAGATGGCTCAACTTACCCTGATCCCCCACACCCATCGATCCCCCCATGACGACCAAACCCCCCATCAGACCAACCGCATCTGGCACTTGATCCCCCTGATCGATTCGAACTCTGCGCACCTTGTGACCCGCCCCAAGCAACTCCTCCTCAATCGTCCCCGGCCCCTCCCCCGCTTGGTGCTGGATAATCAGAACTTCAGACATCTTGAAACGATCCGCAATCCTTTCCTACTCCGCAACTCTCTTTATTCCATAAGTTGACCGTCTTTGTGGATAGGAGACAGACAACTTAAATGAAACATCTTTGCGCTCTTGTTATGACACTCGCTCTCGCTTGGCAGATCGGTCTGGCATAAGGGCATCTTCAAACAGTTGCTTTGGTCTGCTCGCACGATTCTAATTCATGCTTCGTCTAGCAAAATTCACCCCTTCGCTTCAGGAGCGTTCTTTAAAAACCAGTCGTAAGCCAAACCGATCCCCTCCTGTATCCAAACCTTCGGTTTCCACCCCATCCCCCTAATCTTCGTCACATCCAAAAGCTTACGCGGCGTCCCATCAGGCTTGCTCGTATCCCATCGTATCTTCCCTCCAAACCCAACCGCCCTTTTTACATTCTCCGCCAACTCAAGGATCGTCGAATCCTCTCCCACCCCCACATTCACAATCTCCCGCCCATCATACTTCTCCAACAACATCAATAAACCATCCGCCAAATCCCCGACATACAACCACTCCCTCCTCGGCGAACCCGTGCCCCACAAAACTACCTCTTTCTCTCCCTTTACTTTCGCCCGATGAAACTTCGTTATCATTCCAGGCAATGCATGAGAACTATCAGGATCAAAATTATCCCCCGGACCATACAAATTCGTAGGCATCGCAGATATCGCACTCTTTCCATACTCATCCCGATACGCTTGAGCCAGCCTCACCCCCGCAATCTTCGCCAAGGCATACGCGTCATTCGTCGGTTCCAACGGCCCACTCAACAACGAATCCTCCCGAATCGGCTGCTTCGCATGCTTCGGGTAAATACAAGAACTCCCCAGAAAAAGAAATTTCTTACACCCACTACCAAAAGCCGACTCCATTAAATTGTTCTGGATCCGTAAATTATCCAAAAGGAACTCAACCGGCCTCTTCGCATTTTCCAAAATCCCCCCCACTCGCGCCGCCGCATCAATCACCTCATCAGGCTTCTCCTTACTAAACCACTTCGCCACCGCTCTTGTATCCGTCAAATCCAGCTCCGCTCTCGTTTGGGTCAAAATCTGATATCCGCCCTTTTTCTCTAGCGCCCGCACCACAGCCGATCCCACCATCCCGCGGTGACCGGCCACAAAGATCTTCATCGCTAATCCCGAATCCGCTTCCCCGCCCGCTCCTCCGCCAACTGCACAATATCCGCATCCACCATAATCTCCGTCAACTCCTTGAACTTCACCTTCGGCACCCACCCCAGCTGCTTCTTCGCTTTCGTCGCATCCCCAATCAGCAGATCCACCTCCGCCGGTCGTAAATACCGCTCATCAAAAGAAACATGCTTTTTCCAATCCAACTTCGCCCGCGCAAATGCTACCTCAACAAACTCCTGAACGCTGTGCGTTTCCCCCGTCGCCAAAACGTAATCGTCCGGCTTTTCCTGTTGTAACATCCGCCACATCCCCTCCACATACTCCGGCGCATACCCCCAATCCCGTTTCGAATCCAAATTACCCAGGAACAACTTCTCCTGCAGACCCGCCTGAATCCTTGCGACCGCCCGGGTAATCTTACGGGTTACAAAAGTCTCCCCCCGACGTGGACTCTCGTGATTAAATAAAATCCCATTCGAGGCATGTAACCCGTAACTCTCCCGGTAATTTACCGTGATCCAGTATGAATACACCTTAGCCGCCGCATACGGACTCCTCGGATAAAACGGCGTCGTCTCCTTTTGCGGAACCTCTTGCACCAACCCGTACATCTCCGAACTCGAAGCCTGATAAAATCGCGCTTTGGGCGTTACCTGCCGCATCGCATCCAGAATCCGAATCGTTCCCAAACCCGTTACATCTCCAGTATACTCAGGAATGTCGAAACTTACCCTCACGTGACTTTGCGCCGCTAAATTGTAAATCTCCTCCGGTTGCGTCTCCCCCAGAATCTTGATCATCGAACTTGGATCACTCAAATCCCCATAGTGTAAGAAGAACTTTGCCCCCTTCTCGTGCCGATCCCGATAAATCGCATCCAATCGCTCCGTATTAAAACTAGAGGAACGCCGAATGATCCCATGCACCTCGTAACCCTTCTGCAACAAAAGTTCCGCCAAATAGGATCCATCCTGACCCGTGATTCCTGTAATCAGCGCTTTTTTTGCCATCGGTTTATCCTGCAGACTGCAGGGACTTTGCCCGGCCATCGAGTTTCTTTGCCATCCGCAAATCCAATTCACTAATTCCCCCCACGTCGTGCGTGCTCAACTGAATCTTCACTTTTTGGTACCGATGCAATAACTCGGGATGATGATTGGCTTTTTCCGCCTCCAAATTAGCCCCCGTGACAAACATCGAAGCCGAAATGAAATCAGAAAACTGGTACTCCTTCAAAATCTGGCCGCCTTCCTGCTTCCACCCGTCCAAGGTAGAGAGCACAACCTCAATCTGATGTCCCGTTAGCTTGACGGCCATCACGGCAATATGCCGTAAATTCAACCGCACCCAAGCCTGAATCAACCCACTCCTCGCCCCTCTTCCTCGCGCAACTCCCCGCTGATAGGATACCCAGATGTTCCGGTCAGGACCCCCTCGCCGCATTCAGCCGTCCCTCCAGCCATCCCCATCCCCGATACCTCCTCCCTCGATTCAGCAAAAAGCTACGCCCCCTCTCCTCCGTCCATGGCGTACTTGGGTGACTTGGGCCGCCGTGTCTGCCCTCATCCTCACCGTAACCACCCTCACCTTCGCCCTGCTCTTTCAAGGCTCTTTCTACTCTAAAAATGACGACGAAACCCGATCCCCTCAAATTCTCCAAGCTGAATACGCCCGCTGGAGCTCCTCCCTCCGCGATCTTTCCCGCCTCGCCCCCGATTCAAACCAACCCGCCCTCTCCATCCTTCCCCCCGCTGTCTCACTGGACAAATCCACCCTTGGCCCTTGGCAACGTTGGCGCCATCTCCCCCCCGAGGGACTGGCCCGCTCCGCCCTCGCGCGCCGCACTCCCCAACAGATCGAGCTACTCAGGATAGAACCCCGCCGTCTCCGAATCGAAGAAGATGGTGTTTCAATCGATTACGCCATCACTCTTCGAACAAAGGAGGACATCCTCCTGGCTCCTGTGGTTCCTGCCCCCGTATCAAAACACCTCTCTGCCGATCATCAACGCATTGTACCAAAAATCGTCTACGCCTATGACCTTCCCCCTGGAAAAGTTTTCGATTACACCGCCGCTAACAATATTCTCCCCGCAGGGACTACCTTTCAAGGTGGCTGGACCGTTCGTCGTGCCACTCGCGTCTCAGGCCGTTGGGTTGCTCTCGAGGCCGATCTCCTCCCCTTCACGCGAATTCCTGCCCTCGAATCGATCTTTGTCCGCGAATCCACCACCCCACCTCCCGCTCTTTTCCGCTCCCGAGGCGAACTTGAGAATAGTGACGCAAAACGCCGAGCTGCCACTCAGTCGGTCGACGACCGACTCGAGTCCATTCGTGTCGACGTCAAACAGTACCGCGCCCAACTCATGTCCTCCGCTCCCTCCGCCGCAAAGAGCAAGGGGATCGGAGCAGGTAGCGGTGTCCCCACCAGTGCAGGAATCGGTATGGTCGGCGGTGCTGCCACGGGAGCCAGTATTGGTGCGATGGCAGGAGGTGGGGATGGCGCTGCCATAGGGGCAGGAGCGGGTGCCCTCGCCGGTGCTCTCATCGGAGCCATCATGGCCAACTCAGAACAGGAAAAACGGATCGAACAAGAGAAGGCAGCCCGCCGCGCAGCCGTTTCCGCAATCGAGCGAGAGGTTGTCGAATATCAACGCAAACTAATCCGAGATTTCGAGAATGAGCTCCAGCAAGAAAGCACAAAACAAGAATCGACTCTCGCTCGTCCCACTCCCACCAACTAGAAAGAAGCCATGGCCAAAACTGCGAAAAAGGAAGCATCCTCCCGTCGTCTGATCCTCATCGGTATCTGCGCGGGTGCGGCTCTGTTTTTCTTTGTCCTCAATCTCATCCAATTCAAACCCCTTCTCGAAGCGGAACTCTACTCCCGCGATCTCCGTGTCCGTTTCGGACAAACTGCCCCCCTTTCGCCTGAAATCGTTTTCATCACCATCGATAAACCCACCTACAAAGATATCCTCTCGGAGGAGGAAATCGCTGCCGACCCCACTCTCGCAGAGATGTCGACGGGCTCCTGGCCTTGGCGTCGCTCCGTCTGGGCAAGCGTCATCCAACGAATCTCCCAGGCGGGTGCGAAGGTGGTCGGCCTCGACCTAATGTTCCCCACCCCAAAAGACGGAGACCAAGAACTTCTCCAAGTCATGGATCAGGAGGGAAGCCATGCCGTCCTAGGCGGTACCTTTGAAGAGGTCAGCAATGCAGGTCGCACCTCCGTACAACTTACCCTTCCCGCTGCGCTGGCTTCTCTCGGCGCATCGGAAATTTCGAAAGAGAATCCCGCAGGCCGTGTTGGTTTTGTGAATCTTTGGCCTGAAAAAGACGGAATCGTTCGTTCGGCCGACTATCGTCGTCAGTTTCAGGACACCTCCGCCGTATCCCTCGCCTGCCGGATGCTCGAAAAGGCCGGCTACGCTGACCGAATCCCCGCTCATGGTTCTGGAATCCTTCGTTTCGCCGGACCTCCCAACTTCAATTATAAAGCAATTCCTGTCTACCAACTCTTTGTTCCGTCCACTTGGGAAAAAGTTTTCCAAAATGGAGAGATGCTTAAGGATAAGATCGTCCTCATTGGCCCCTACGGAAACTGGTCCAAGGACGTCATCCGCACTCCCTACCCCAACCCCATGCCAGGACCCGAGGTTCACCTGGCGGCCCTCGGTGCCGCTTTATCCGGCAGCTTTCTCAACCTTCCTCCTCTTTGGACTTTTCCAACCCTCCTTTTGGCCGCCGGCCTACTTGCCTTCTTTCTCATCTTAGCAACCAAACAACCCATCCTCAGGCTCGCCCTTCTTGCCCTTCTCGCCTTGGGTTACGCCCTCCTCACCTTTTTGGTTCAAGATAAACTTAGCCTTGTTCTTCCTGCAGTGAGCCCCTGCCTCACTCTCCTCTTTGGTGGCATCGGTTGCCTCGGATACGAGTTCGTCCTTGAACAACGAGAAAAGCGACGCGTCAGCGGCATGTTCTCCACCATGGTCAGCCCCGAAGTTCTCTCCTACATGCAAGCCGATCCCGACCGCTTCCGCCTCACCGGCGAAAAACGTATGGTCACGATCTTTTTCTCCGACCTCGCAGGTTTCACCACCATTTCCGAATCGGTCTCGGCCGAAGACCTTGCCAAAATCCTCAATCGTTACCTCACCCCGATGAGTGATCTCGTTACCAAATACGGCGGCTATATCGATAAGTACTCAGGCGATGCCATCATGGCCGACTTCGGCGTTCCCGTCTGGGTCGATCCAGACCCTAACTCCCACGCTTGGAAAGCCTGCTGGTCAGCCCTAGAGCAGCAGGAGCGACTCCAATCTCTCAAACAAGAGCTGAAAACCGAGTACGGTTGTGACATCGACGCGCGGATGGGGATCAACACGGGTGAAGTTGCCGCAGGCAACATGGGCTCCGACAAAAAGTTTCAGTACACCGTGATGGGGGACGCAGTCAATCAAGCCGCCCGCTTTGAGCCCGCGAACAAACCCTTCGATACTCATATCATGATCGGCGGGAAAACCTACGAAATGGCGAAGGATAAAATCGAGGCCCGCTTCCTCGCGAACATGATCGTCAAGGGAAAGACCGAGCCCGTCCCCTGCTACGAACTGCTTGCCAAAAAAGGCGAACTATCCGAAGCCAAGCGCCAAGTAGTCCAGATCTTCGAAGAAGGTTGGCACCTCCACGCCTCCCGTAACTTCACCGCCGCCATTGCCAAGTTCGATCAAGCCCTCTCACTCGACCCACACGACGGCCCCTCCAAAACTTATAAAAAGATCTGCGAAAGCTTCCTCAAATCCCCCCCACCTGACTCCTGGGCCGGCGAATACATCCAAACCTCGAAATAGCCGTCGGACTGCCGAACCGAGATGATCCGGCCAATCACCCACATTTTTTTTGACCTTGGAAATGTTCTGGTAGGACTTCGCTCAGGCGAGAAGCTGAAAGCTCTCGCCCAGCGATCAGGCCAAAGCGTAGAGGCCTTCTGCGAAAAAATCTGGTCTCATGAACGAGCTCACGACTACGAACGAGGTAGCCATACTTGCGATGAGTACTTCGCCCTTCTTGCCGAGGATCTCGATCTCGCCCACGCACAGCAAGAACTGCAAGAGGCCTTCTGCGATATCTTTTATCCCCTTCCCCAGCGGGTGGCCTTGGCTCGTCAACTTGCAAAACAGTACCCACTTGCTCTGATCTCGAATACCTGCGCCTCCCACATCAGGCACCTCGAATCCACATTCGACTTCTTCCCTCTTTTTCAGCATCGGATCTACTCCCACCAAGCGGGATGTCGAAAACCCCACCCCGACATATATAAAAAAGCTTTAAAAGACACGGGGGCAACCCCGGAAACATCCCTCTTTATCGATGACCTCGCTGAAAACCTAGAAACCCCCGCGAAAGCAGGATGGAGAACACTTCACCTGCCCCTGGGAACCGATCTCGAAAAAGAGCTGCTAACTTTTCAGATTTCAGGAATCAAAAAAAGCTAACTACGCGCCTGGCGATCTCCCAAAAGATTGCCTGGGATAGGAATAGATCACCTCTTTAGATCAAAAACATCAGCAGATCTCCCGTTGGAACGAAAATGTTAATACTATATATTACGTAATAAGTTATTTAGAAGTTATTAACATTTTTGTTGACACATACCATATATAGGTAAAAAAGAACCCATGAGACGCCATTTGTCGTTTACTAGACGATTAAGTCTCTTAACCCTAATTGGAGATTAATTATGTATAATTATGTAAAATATATAACTGTAGTCCTAACCCTTGTTGCCCAGACTTTAGTGCTGGCGGAACCTTCGGTGACCACATCGACGAACGATCCCATGGTCATGAAGATCTATCCAGACGGTACGAAGATCGTGGTTCGTTGGAGTGAGATAGGAAAAGCGGTCGATAACGGTGAAAAGCATGGTGGTTCTCCCCGTATAATCGCCTACGACCCAGGAAAAGATGGGATCGTGCCGATCGGTCAGCCTACCGCAACAGTGTCTACTGCCCCATCAACCCCTACTCCGATGCCAGCCGCATCATCAGTCGTAACCCCAGAATCGTCAAACGCAGCTAACACAACACCATCCCCCATGTCGGATACCAATGATTATGGTCCAGCTGAGGGTTTCGGCTTCAGAAGCAATGTCGGTGTTGCTTTTCAGCAGTCTCAAAGCTCTAGGTATTTGGATGGTGACGGAAAATCAGTTTATAGATCAACTACATTTCAACCTGGAATTAGGTATGATATTGAGCCGTTTTATAATATAACCGACTGGTTCTCTGTAGGAGTTGAGAGTGCCTTTATTTACAACCAGATTCACTCGCTTCAGGCTGACGATCTCACCCTTTATTCGGGAAGTCCAGAATTTGGGAATGGGGCATTATATCAAGTTCCCATACTGGCGAATGTTAGGTTTCAATTCCCATCTGATGGACCTTTTCGTGGCTTTTGTGGGGCAGGAGTTGGAGGAGTTTGGGATTTCTCAACTATCTCAGTTTACGGTGAGAATTTCACAAGCTACCAGTGGAACTATACGTTTCAGCTAACAACTGGTTTTACATACAATGTTGCCCCAGGGCTTAATTTAGAGACTTCCTTCAAAGCTCTTTGCACGCCAAACCCTCTTGCAGAAGGGGCTGACGCCCAAACAAAAGCCGCTTATAGCTACGCAGCAGAGGTTGGCTTGGCTTACAGATTCTGAAATCACTCACCCCTTTTTTTATAAAAAGCCCCTCCATTTGGGGGGGCTTTTTATTGATTGCTCTGATATTCAACTCCTCTGCTTCGGCGCAGACCAACTCTGAGGCAGTTAATCTTCGGACTGCTACATCTGATTCTTCAGGGCCCACACTCTCCACCCCCTCCCCCTCACTTCGGCCTGAAGACGTTGGCATCGTTCCAATTGGCATAAACTCTCCATCTACGACAACTCCTACCCCCGCCGCGCTCGAAGACTCGGATAGCTCCCCTCGCTCTCTTGAGGATTTTTTTGGCCCCAACGAGGGCCCTGTCTTTCGCACTGCCGTCGGCGTGAATCTACTTCAACCTTGGAGCACCCGTTTTGGCAATCAGTCCATCTACAGCAAAACCATTTTCAATCCCGGAATCCGTTACGATCTCGAAGCCGGCTACAATGTCCTTCCCCAACTCCGCCTCTCAGTTGAAGGAGACTTTATTTACAACTCGATTCACTCCGTCGTCTGGGGAAATGACACCCGCTACGGCACAGGCTCCCTCTATCAAGTCCCTGTCCTTTTCAACGCGACCTACCACTACCTCTCCCAAGGCCCTTTCCGCGGCTATGTCGGGGCAGGTGTCGGAGCGAACTGGATGGTCTACCAGTCAGGTACTGCCCTGACCGAAGTCGGCACCTACACCTCCTACCAGTGGAACTTTGCTTGGCAGTTCACCACAGGCTTCACCTACACCATTCAACCCGGATTTGATCTCGATATCGGTTACAAGTGCCTCTCTATGCCCAGCCCAAACTTTGCCGACTTCGGCACCAGCCACGCCATGTTCAATCACACTGCCGAAATCGGCCTCGCCTGGCGCTTTTAGGGGTCAGACCCCACCTCTTTCCCTAAGTCCCTCTTACCCCCGTCCCGGGGCCTTGCCCTGCCAAACAACTATGTGAACAACTTCACTATAAGTTGAGTCCTTTTCTTTGCGGGTACTACATATTGTGCTCAGTATCCGCACTAGATCGATGAAGTTACCCATTCACAGAGGGGCACCACCCCTTTTACTTCTATTAGTAGCCAGCACCTATTTTGCAATCACTGCCCAAGCTCAAAGATTAACGATTCCGGAAACTTCCCCCGCAGCTACCAGCTCATCTCCATCGATTCAACCTATCTCGCAACAAGAGGGACAGGTTCTAAAAACTTATCCCGATGGGACGAAACGAATCGTTCTCCTAAGCTCTCTAAATTTCCGCGACGATGGAAACAGTTTCGGCGGACCCCCCACTCTCTCTCTACTACCACCCGCTCCCTCCACCGATTCCACACCATACAGAAAGATCTCGATCGCTCCGATCGGTGACGCATCTTCCCCAGCCACCGTTCCTGTACCTATCCCTACGTCTGCCGACACAGCGGTGCAAATTCCGATGGCCAATCCAATTGACCCGATGGGAGGTTCCGCCCCCGCTGGCTCGGCACCTATCGATCCCCTTTCGGGTTCCGCCCCAAGCTCCCCTAGCCCGCTTCAAACCGTTTCTGGCAAGCCCGCTCCCCTTTCTGACGCATCAACTACCGTCGATTTAGGAACCTACGACGACTTCTTTATGAATGCCTCCGTCGGTGGCTCAATCCAAGGTCAACTCACGGCACGTCGTGTCTACAATGGAAACAATATGCAGGCTTATCCATTAGTAGGTTCAACAACATTTTTAGGATTTCCAGCAGAGGGTAGTATTACGGCAGAAAACTTCACATTCCAACCTGGATTTAGATTTGATACTCAATTTGGATATAATATCTATGATTGGCTAGGCGTATCACTTGAATCAGGAGTGATTTATAATGCCCTCCAAAACTATACGGTCAGCGTAAATGGAAAAATCACTATAGAACCTGGCAAAACACTTAATGGATCAAGAACATTTACTTGTTCAGCTGATGGCGAGCTTCTTCAAGTTCCAGTCCAACTTAGTGCAATCGCAAGATGGCCTGGGGCTACAGCTTTTAAGCCATTTATTGGGGGTGGCATAGGAGCAATTTGGCAACAGCTCGACGTGAATAATGTTAATTTCCTAGGTACCGATTTCCAAGGCAACTACTGCCGAAGTGCATTCCAATTTGGATTCAATGGCCAACTTGGCGCCAACTACACGGTAACACCAGGAGTCGACTTCTATGGTGTCTTCAAACTTCTCGGTGCCTTCACCCCCCGAATCGGAAACTACGATTTCGAAAACAGCTACAACTTCGCCCTCGAAGTCGGCATCCAGTCCCGCTTCTAATTCTCCTCTTCCCGTAAATCCCCTGCCCGTAACCCGTGGCAGATTCCCCTTTTCGTCTTTTCAATGAAGTCACAAAACTCCTTCACCTCCTTCTCCTTAGTATCCTTCCCGCTGCGAATCGCCTCCAGCGCCTGAACCCGGTTCTTTCCCCCGAAGAAAAACTCCTCATAGGCCCGCTCCAACGCTTTCCTTCCCTCCAATCCAACCCCCGACCTCCGAATTCCCACCAGATTCATCCCGCATACCGCATTCGTAGCCACCGCCATGCAGTAAGGCGGCAAATCCATCCCGATCCGAGTCTGCCCCCGCACCATCGCCAACTTTCCAATCCTCACAAACTGATGCACTACCACCGCGCCACCCAAAAAAGCCTTCTCCTCCACCTCCACATACCCCGCCAACATGACCCCATTCACCAGAACCACCCCGTCTGCTAATCGACAGTTGTGCGCCACATGTGCCCCCACCATTAAAAAACACCCATTTCCAATCACGGTATCCGTTCCCTCCTTTGTCCCGCGATGAACAGTCACATACTCTCGAAAAACATTCCCATCACCCACGATCACTCCCGACTTCGCCCCTTGATAAGCCATATCCTGCGGTTCTCCCCCAATCACTACGCCCACTCCAATCCGATTCTTTGCCCCCATAACCACCCTTCCCTCTAAAACCGCCCTCGTACCCACCACACATCCCTCACCCAACTCCACCTCTGCTCCTAAAATTGCACCCGGCCCCACGACACACCCCTTCCCCAACTTGGCCCCCTTCTTCACAATCGCCGTGGTATGAATTTCACTCACAGATATCCTGCCTCCCTAAAACTATAGTACCCTGCCCGACCCTCCCGTGCGACGCCGATAATTACGTGATCCTGCAAAACCACACCCACCGTTTTTGCGCCATCCCGTAACCTCCGCGTAAAATCCAAATCCGCCGGACTTGGCGCAGGGTCTCCCGAAGGATGATTATGTACCACAACCAAGGCATACACAGCTTCCGACCCCAAAGCTTCTCGCAAAATCTCCTGTGGCTGCACCGCAGTCTCATTCACCGAACCCCGACTCACCTGTGCGCGCCTCAAAAGCCTTAGCTTCGTGTTTAATAAAAGCACCCACACCTCCTCCCGATCTTTTCGTCTCAATTCCGGCCCCATCAGCTCCTCCACCCGAGCTGGCGTATCCATCAAACCTCCCGAAACTTCCGCCACCCCTACCCGCCTACCCAATTCAATCGCCGCTGCCACCTGACACGCCTTCGCCAACCCCAACCCTTTAAATTCTTTTTGCAGACTTTCCGGAGTGATCCGCGCCAATCCACCCAAACCCTCGCGAGAACCCAAAATCTCCGCCGCTAACTCCACTGCCGATTTACCCGGCAACCCCGTCCGTAAGAGGATCGCTAACAATTCCGCCGCCCCCAAGGCCTCCGGACCTTGACTCATCAACCGCTCCCTCGGTCTCTCTTCCGATGGTAATTCCCTGATCCTTGCCATTCTCAGGTAGGATAAAGGGCGCCACCTTCCCACTCAAGAAAGGAGGAATATGGGCCACCAGCAACACCTCGTTCCCCTCATACCTTTTTTCTAAAATCCTTCCTGCCCTCGTCAGTAGAGCCAACAGGGCCCCCTCACTTTGTGGCACCTTTAAATGCACCCTCATGCTCCATGCCGTGAGCATGGAAGCTAACTCTGATAGAAAATTCGGCATTCCCTCCCCTGTCTTTGCTGAAATAACAACCCCGTGGGGTGCTGTCCTCGCCTCCCACTCCAACGTAGTCCAGTTCTCCAGCCGATCCGCTTTATTCCACACTGTCAGCGTGTGCTTTTCCCCCGCACCGATTTTTTGCAACACCTCATCCACCGCCCTCCTCTGCTCCTCTCGCTGGGGATGACTTGCATCCACCACGTGAATCAGAACATCCGCAAAAGCCACCTCCTCTAAGGTGGATTGAAATGACTCCACCAGATGGGTCGGTAGCTTCTTTAAGAAACCCACCGTGTCTCCCAGCAAAACCCTCACTCCGTTCGGCATCCGAAACTGCCGTATCGTCGGATCCAACGTTGCAAAGAGGCGATCTTCCGCCACCACCTCAGAGTGAGTTAACCGATTCATTAATGTGGATTTACCCGCATTCGTATAACCCACTAAAGCTGCGACAGGCCAATGTTGCCTCATCCGCCCTTCCCGCTGAATCATCCGATGCTTCCTCACCTCTGCCAAATCCCTCTCCAATCGGGTAATTCGCTCCTGCACCCGCCGCCGATCGACCTCCAACTGCGTTTCTCCCGGTCCCCGCATACCGATTCCTCCCGACTGCCTCGATAAGTGAGTCCACATTCCCGTTAATCTCGGCAACAGATAAACCAACTGCGCCAACTCGATCTGCAACTTTCCTTCCTTCGATTTCGCCCGTTGCGCAAATATATCCAAAATCAACTGTGTCCTATCCAATACTTTACAGGAAAAGATTACCTCCAAGTTTCTCGCCTGTGCAGGGCTCAACTCGTCATCAAAGATAATGGTGTCCGCTTTTTTTGCCTTCGCAGCCAAGGCAAGCTCTGCTGCCTTTCCACTACCGATATAGGTCGGCGCAACAGGGTGATCCAGTTTTTGGGTCGCGCGATCAGCCACCTCCCCACCCGCACTGTGCACCAGCAACGCCAACTCATCCAGCGACTTATGAGTCTCCAGTCCCACCAAGAAAGCCCTCTCCATCGCCTTATCACGGCCTGTACTCACCATCATGAGGAAATAGCTCCCGCTTCCAGCGCTCGCACCAGCTTCTCCACCCCAGCTTCTGACAGGGGCTCTCGGGGATCGATCTCGATACTTCGAAGGTTAGGAATTTTGCGAAACCAGGTCAATTGACGCTTCGCATAGGCTCTCGTCGCTGACACAATTTTGTCACACGCCTCCTCCCGTCCGATTTTACCGCGAATCACTTCGGCCACCTCTCCATATCCAATCGCACGCGATCCAGGACAACCCTCCCATCTTTCTCGTTGAATCAATCCCTTCACCTCCTCAACCCATCCTCCACGCAGCATTCCCTCTACCCTCTTTCGTATCACCTTAATCAAGATATCGATAGCCGGCAGAAGACACCACGTTTGCACCCCACTCATCAAACCTTTCCCCATCTCTTGCTTCTGCCAATCGGATATCGTTCTTCCTGTCTGCTCCCATACTGCCAACGCTCGCACCAACCTTCTGCGATTTTTTAAGTCAGCTTGATCAGCCCACAGAGGATCCACCTTGAGAACAGCTGCAACTAACTCCTCAGTCGTCTTTTTTTCCAGATTCTCTGCGACGGTCCGATCGGTTCCCGGAGCTTTGGATAATCCCTGAGTCATCACTCGGTGATAGAGCCCGGTTCCACCGACCCAAATTGAGGGCACCTTCCGTTTCTCAACATCAGCAAAGACTCTTTGGGCCTCCTTGGCATAGTCCGCCGATGAGAAATCCTCCTCCGCTTCCACTAGGTCGATCAGATGATGTCGAACTTTGCCCCGCTCCTCCTGGGTCGCTTTTCCCGTTCCAACATCCAAGCCTCGATAGATCTGAAACGCATCTACAGAAGCGATTTCAGCCCCTGTCTGTTCAGCCAGCGTCATCGCTAAACGCGACTTTCCAGCCGCCGTGGGTCCAAGAAGAAAGATCACTCCCAGATCTAACTCCAGTCCCCAGCGCCCGCCGCTCCTTTGACCCGCCACACATTGACCAGATCTTTGGAGAGCTCATTCAAAAAACGGGATGGTGTCTGCCAAGCATCCCCCCCCTTACCCATACGCAACCTCGGGTGAGTTAAATACAGCTCATCCTTCGCCCTCGTCGCCGCCACATAAAACAGCCTCCGCTCCTCCTCCTCCCCCTCAGGGCTTTCCATCGATCGACTCGAGGGAAACATCCCTTCACACAGCATAATTACGAATACGGTTCCATACTCCAAACCCTTCGCTTGGTGGATCGTACTCAGCTTAATCGCCTCCCCCCCATCATCCCTCGAACGCTGCGCCACCTCCGTCTCCGTATTCCCCAGCAGGGCAAGCTGACTCAAAAACTCCGAAATATCTGTATATCCAGCGGCATAATCCTCAAGTTGCCTCAAATCATCCAGCCGATTTTCCGCATTGGCGTACTTCGACTTCACGTAGTCACCGTAGCTTCCCTCCACCACAATCTTAACCTGTTCCGAGGGCTCTTTGTCCCTCAACTGCATCAACGTCTGCACCATCTGACTCCACCCCTTCGCCCCCTTTTCAGGTACCTTCAGTTGACCCAGCCCCTTCCCCCCTTGCAGCTCCTGCCACATTTTCGTAGCCGATCGCGGCCCTACCCCAGGCAACAATTTCGCCATCCGATGAAAAGCCACCTCATCTTTGGGATTTAAGGACAATCGCAGATGAGCCGCCACGTCCTTGATGTGAGCCTGCTCAAAGAAACGCAGTCCCGATGTAATCGTGTATGGAATATTTCTTCGCGTCAGCTCCAGTTGCATCTCCATCGCATGAAAGTGCGCTCGATACAGAATCGCAATATCGGAAAGATTCGCCCCCTCCTCATGCAGTTCCAAAATACGCTGGGCCACAAAGGAAGCCTGCTGCCCCCCATCTTCCAACGCTACAACGGCTGGCTTCACACCCGCCTCCCTCACCGCTTTCAGGTTCTTGGGAAACTGCTTCGGATTGTGGGAAATCGAGTGATTCGCCAAATCTAAGATTTGCGGAATACTCCGATAGTTGGTCTCCAGCCGCACCATCTTGGTTCCTGGATGTCGCTGCGGGAAACTAAGAATGTGCTCCACTTTAGCCCCACGCCACGAGTAGATGCTCTGCGCATCATCCCCCACTGCCATGATCTGATGGTGTCCGCCTCCGATCGCATCCACAAAGTCAGACTGCAGCCGATTCGTATCCTGATACTCATCCACCAGCACATGCTGAAATCTTGCCCGATACCCCTCTCGCAGCTCCCCCTCCTGCTCCAGCAATCGCAGGGGTAGGGTCAACAGATCGTCGTAGTCCATCGAGGAACTATCCCTCTTTCTGCGCAGATAGATCTCCCCAACCTTCGTAATCCAACTCTCAAATTCGGTAAAGTACCCAAACTGACTCTTTAGGATCGAGCCACAATTTGTGCGATGATTGGCCGCTAAGCTAAAGATTTCCGCCAGTACCTGGGGCTTCGGAAATCTCTTATCTTTTGGGTCCACCCCGGCTTCTCCTAAGCTGGCCGAAATCAGATCTTCCGCATCCTCTCGATCTAAAATTGTAAAATCCTTGGGGTATCCGACCCGTTCCGCGTGCCTCCGCAGCATTCGGTTCCCCACATGATGAAACGTCCCCCCCCATAATCGGGAAAGATCGTGCGGCAATAACGAGGCCACCCGAGAAAGCATCTCCTTCGAAGCCTTATTCGTAAACGTCAGTAAAAGAATACTTTCAGGAGCTACCCCATGCTCCACCAGCCAGGCAACTCGGTATGTTAAGGTTCGTGTCTTTCCACTTCCCGCACCCGCAATGACCAGCATCGGACCTGGCGGTGCCGTGACCGCCTCCAGCTGCTCCGCATTCAGCTCCTTGGCGTAATCAATCGTTGGCCCATCGCCCGATCTCGCGGGCTCTCTTAAAATGTACTCAACCGACACACTTCATCCTCCATCGCCCCTTCGTAAAGGGCTCGTCCGACAATCACCCCTTCTACTCCACCCGCCTTATCGAGAGCCTGAAGATCTTTCAGGCCGCTGATCCCACCTGATGAGATCACCTTTCCGGGAAAGGCACGGATCATCTCCTGTACCGCTGGAATGTTGGGACCCGTCATCATCCCGTCACGCACCACGTCCGTGTAAATGATTCGAATGACTCCACCCTTCGCCATCCGAGCCGCAAGATCCACCGCTTTCCACCCGCTCGGCTTGGTCCAGCCCCGTGTTTCTACCACCCCATCACGCGCATCGATTCCCACCACAACCTTTTCGGGTCCAAACCTTCGAACAGCCTCATCGATGGTCTCAGGGGAATCACACGCCACACTTCCAAAAATCACCCTCATTGCACCTGCCTTGATTATTTTTTCAGCTACAACCAAATCTCGAATCCCTCCACCTACCTGGCACGGCATTTTTACCGACCGGGCAATCTGCCCAATCATCTCAAGATTTCGCATCTGCCCTTCAAAGGCCCCCTCCAGATCCACCAAGTGGAGAACTTTTCCATCCACCTTCTCCCAACGCCTGGCCATCGCCATCGGATCCTTGCTGTAAACCTTCTTCTCGGTGGCTTTGCCTTGAGCCAGGCGCACCACTTCCCCAGCCATTAGATCGATCGAAGGAATAACAAACATCCGACTAATCCATCCCCAACTTCTTGCGACCATCCGGAGTGATCATCTGTGGTCCCCATGCTGGCTCCCAAACAACATCCACCTCAGCCTCTTGAACTCCAGAGAGGCCCAAAATCTTCTGCCGCGCATCCGCAGCGATGGACGGACCCATTCCACATCCTGGAGCCGTCAGGGTCATTTTCACCTCAGCCCGCTTTCCGCCACCCGCCGTCGCCTTGAGCACCATGCTATAGATCAAACCCAGATCCACGATATTCACTGGAATTTCAGGATCATAACACGTCTTCAGTACCGCCCAAATCTCCTCCTCGCCAACCTCTTTCCCCGCCACCACCACATCGGTCTCCACCACTTTTCTCCCCAACGCGTCCGCGTCTTTTCCCTCAATTCGAAAAAGCCCTCCCTCCGAAGTCGCATGGATTGTAAAAGTCCCCCCCAAATCCTGCGTCACCACCACCGCCGTTCCCACCGCCAGCCTCTTTTTCGTTCCCGCAGGAATCGCAGTGACCTCCACCTCTCGCTTTAACTGGATCTCTTCACTCATCTTAAAAACCTAGCGCCCTCTTTTCCTACGCACACAAGAAAATCCATAAATCACGACAGAACTTGCCTTACCCTCCCAGGCTCATGAACCCTCCAAATCATCGGTTTCCCACGCCGCAATAGCTCACGATTCCACCAGTCCAAAGCTTCATCCCGGCTCTTGAGCCCCTTCTCCTTCGCTGTCACCCCGAGAAATGATTTTCTCGATAATCCCCACATCAAAGGTCGCCCTAATCCACTCCAATCCCCTTCCAATAAAGCCATATTGTGCTCCGCCAACTTCCCAAATCCGATTCCTACATCCAAAACCACCCTCTCCTCCTCAATCCCCGAGCTTCTCAACCCTTCCATCTTTCCTCGAAAGAACACACCCACCTGCTGCACCACATCTTGATACTTGATCTGACTCTGCATTTCCTTGGGTCGACCTGCAGCATGCATACAAACATAACCTGCCCTTGTGGAAGCCAACCAATCCCACATCCCCTCGTCCCACGTTCCTCCGCCCACATCATTCACTACATCCACTCCCGCCAGCTCATAGGCCGCCCGTGCGACCTCCACCTTGTAGGTATCAATGGATAAAAAGGCGTCTGGCCTCTCTTTTCGTATCTCCTGCAAAATTGGAATCACTCGCCCTCTCTCCTCTTGTGCAGAAATTGGCTCCGCACCAGGCCTGGTTGATTCGCCGCCCACATCCACCCCATCCCCCTCCTCACAAAGCTCTAAACCACGCTTCACTCCAGCACCTACGGTCGCGAATTGACCCCCATCGGAAAATGAATCCGGCGTCACATTTAAAATTCCTAAAAGAAAGGGTTTGCTTGGATGCAATTCAATCCGCCGATCTCCGCACCGCCACCCCTGAGCGGTCGGACAACTCATACTGGTAGGGAAAAAAGATTAAGCGCCAGCTGGCGCGCCCTCTAAACCAGGCAGCATCCCGCCCTTATCCTTGACCTTTTCAATCGGTCGATTCGCAGGCAACGCCTCACTCGGAGTCGGTGCGCTCGGTGCCGAAATGCCTTTGGGCGGTGGATTCATCATCCGGCCATGTTTCACAATCTCCTCCACCTGAGCCCCATCCAACGTCTCGTACTCCAATAAAGCCGAAGCAATCAACTCCACCTTAGCCCGATTTTCCTCCAAAATCTTTTTCGCTCTCTCGTGGGCTCCATTCACAATCTCGTGCACCTCTTCATCGATTTCCCGAGCCGTCTTCTCGCTATATCCCCTCGATCGACCGATATCCCTTCCTAAAAACACGTAATCTTCATGATCCCCATACTCGATCATTCCCATCCGGCCACTCATTCCCCATTCGCAAACCATCTTTTTGGCATACCAAGTCGCCATCTTAATATCTCCACTGGCGCCGCTAGAGATATCCCCCAAAAACATCTCCTCAGCCACTCGCCCACCCATGGCGACACACAGATCATCCAACACCTTTTTCTTTCCATACCCATACCGATCTTCAATCGGCAACATCATGGTCACCCCTAACGCAGGACCACGCGGTATGATCGAAACTTTGTGCAGCGGATCGGTATGCTCCAGAGCAAGGTTCAACATGGCATGTCCCGCTTCATGATAGGCCGTCAGCTTTTTCTGCTCATCACTCATCGCCAAGCTTCTACGCTCCCGTCCGAACCGTACCTTGTCCCTCGCCTCCTCCAGATCCGCCTGAGTAATCGCCTCCGCATCTCTCCGAGCCGCCATCAAAGCCGCTTCATTGATCACGTTCGCCAGTTCCGCACCCGAAAATCCAGGAGTACTCCGGGCCAAGGTTGCCCAAGACACATTCTCCATCGCCTTCACCTTCTTGGCATGCACCTTCAAGATCTGCTCCCGACCCTTCACATCTGGCAGATTAATATGCACCTCACGATCAAACCGTCCGGGCCTCAAGAGCGCGGGATCCAAAACATCTTTTCGATTCGTCGCCGCAATAATGATCACACCCTCTGCCGTATCGATACCATCCATCTCCACTAGCAGGGCATTCAGCGTCTGTTCCCGCTCGTCATGCCCGCCACCCACTCCGTGCCCTCGACTGCGGCCGACCGCATCGATTTCGTCGATAAAGATTAAACAAGGCGCTGTCTTCTTGCCCTGCTCAAACATATCCCGTACTCGGGAAGCTCCGACTCCCACAAACATCTCTACGAAATCCGATCCGCTGATTCCGTAAAACGGAACATCCGCCTCACCTGCAATCGCCTTCGCCAAAAGGGTTTTTCCTGTTCCCGGAGGTCCCACCATCAGAATTCCCTTCGGGATCCGACCACCGAGTTTCTGAAACTTTTTCGGATCTCGCAAAAACTCCACGATCTCACTCACCTCATCCTTCGCCTCCTCCACCCCCGCCACATCCGCAAAGGTTACCTTGTTCTTCTCTTTCGAAAGAATCCGTGCCTTGCTCTTACCGAAGCTAAATGCCGATTTACCCGCCATCCGTATCTGCTGACGGAAAAAGAAATACATGATCAAAACAAAAAGGACGAATGGCAACGTTCCCGCTAACGCCTGCCAGGTCGAATTATCGATCACCTTTTGGCTGACTTGCGGAAATCCATTTGCTGCCAATACCTTATCCAAATCCCTTTTAAACTCTAGATCCACCGTTACCCGATACCCGCTGTTCCCCTGCGGATCTAACCGCATGCTCTTCTTCAATGCCTCGACCGGCTCAAACTTTCCCGATAACCACCGAATGCCAGCCGAAGGCTCAACATTCAAGGTCACATCCTTCACCTTTCCGTCCTTCAAATACCCTTCAAACTCTGCAAAAGTTAGTTCCCGAACCGATGCCGCATTCTGGGTCTGATGCGCATAAAACGCTAAAAGCAAAATCGAAGCAGAGATGAGAAATAAAACTACCCCTCTCCAATTTGGTCCATCCCCTTTGCTCGGGTCCTGACGCCGGGCCGGTGGCCTCGGCAACTTAGGCGGTTTACGAGATGGAGAACGGGGAGTTGGCATAGATTAGAAATAAGAAAGTAACACCATTACTCTCTTTTAGCAATCCGACCTATATCTTTGACCCAGAATAGCTTATTTTGAGAACGTCGCACCCACCCCCCACGCAGTTGCCACTTCACCGATTTCCCACTTACGACCGAATTTCGCACCCCCTCCACCTCTGCAAAGGTCGCTGCACTGCAGCCAAACCGATCCAGCCAAATTCGAATCGCTCGCCTCTGCCAAGCCACCGCTTTTTTTCTCCACTCTCGTACATCGGGATGAGATGGAATCTTGCCGATCTCCTTCTCCCAATACTCTCTCTCACCCGCCAGAATCTCTGCCGCCCGACACAACGCCCCCCGAACCTCCCTGCCATACATCTTGGATAAATACGGTAGAACATTTCGCCTCACCCGCGACCTCCAGCCTTTTCCATCATGATTAGTTTTATCCTCTCTCCATCGCAACCCCTCATCCCGAGCCGCTCGCCTCACCACATCCCGACTCAAGCCCAGCAAAGGCCTCGCCACATCCAACCCCGACTGCTTTGAGCGAATAGCCATTCCCGCCAACCCATCCGGACCCGCCCCACGCAACAACTGCATCAAAATCGTCTCCGCCTGATCATCCGAGTGATGTGCCAACCAAAGCTCACCTACTTTGCACTTGAACGCCGCTTTCTGAAAAAATGCCCACCTCGCCAGGCGCGCCTCCCCCTCGCCTGTCCGCCCCGCCCGTTTCGCTCGCCCCAATACCACCCGCAAACCCCTCTTTTTTCCCCACGCCTTGACCCATTGCGCATCCGCATCCCCAGCCCGCCCACGCCACCGATGATTAAAATGGAACACAACCGGCTTTACCCCCATCCGCCAAGCCGCTTCCGCTAGCACTACGCTGTCCGCCCCTCCCGATAAACCCACCGCCACCTTTTTACCACCCCTGCGCGCCTCTTCGATCGCCCTCACCACTTCGACCCACACCCCCTTGCCCCGCGCCCCAATCTGTCGCATCCTTTTCCTTCTCATGGCTCGCCACTCCAAACTCCTTTTCATCGTTGGCATCATTCTGCTCGGAAGCAGCCTCCTCGCCAATCTCCTCTTCCTGTCCAAAGACCATCAGTTTTTCTCCGGATCCTCCCACATCCAATCAGCTCCCTACTTCGATGAAGAGTTTGTCGAAGGAGACGATTCACAGAAAAAACGCATCGCCAAAATCGACCTCTTTGGAGTCATAGCGCAGGAAATTCCAGGTGAAATTGGCTCCAGTATGGTGGACGACCTCATTCTCCAGATCCGCCAGGCAGCCGATGACGATTCCGTCGCTGCCATTCTTCTTCATATCGATAGCCCGGGAGGCGAAGTCACCGCCAGCGACAACCTTTATCACGAACTCACCCTCGTCCGTGAAGACAAACCCGTGATCGTCTACCTCGATTCAGTTGGTGCATCGGGTGGTTACTACACCGCCATGGGTGGATCCCACATCGTCGCTCATGAACTTTGCATCACAGGCAGCATCGGTGTGATCATGCAGTCCCTCAACTACGAGGGACTTTCAAAAATCCTCGGCCTTTCCACCCTCACCTTCAAAAGCGGAGCCCTCAAAGACCTTCTTAATCCAGCCCGACCCGCCTCAGACGCCGAAAAGAAACTGGTCCAAGATATGATTGCTGAAACCTTTGAGCGCTTCTCCTCCATCGTTGTCACCGAACGTGATTTTCCTGACCATAAATTACCAACCCAAGTGGCGGATGGTCGGATCGTATCAGGAAAACAGGCACTGGATCTGAAACTGGTCGATGCCACAGGATACCTCCAAGATGCAATTGCAGACGCTCGTGAAATTGCAAAACTTCCAGTCGACGCCCCCGTCATTCGCTACACAGCCCCCTTCCACTTCAGCCGACTTTTTCGATTCCTAGGCCAAAAGCAGAACACAAACACCAAAGTTCAGGTCAGCCTTGTTCCCGAATCTTTCCACCTTCAGGCCGGAAAACTTTACTACCTCTCCAACCACCTTTTCTTCCGCCGCTAATCGGTTCTCCAGCGGTGGATGATCCACCCTCCTTCATGTCCAGGCTTCAACTGTACCGCCCCGCTTTCTTTTAACTTCGCCAAGGTGTGACTAACTAAAATGCAGACTGTCCGCTGCTTAATGACGGAGGGCTTAAATACTTATTATTTTAATTTATTACCCATTACTGCCTTCCACCCCTCGTCCGAAAGCAACTTCGCATCATAAAGCTCGCTGGCGAAAACCCTCGCCCTCTCCGTTACCTTGTCGCTCTTGACTCGGTTCAGGCTGGCGGGGAGAAGTTCAAGGTTCATCACTTGGTTTTGAAGTTCAGGACAGGCCGCCCTAGGGATGACGTGATCGGCCTCGGCCTCCTGACCCACATATTCCCCCTTTGTAATGGTTGCACTCTTACCCCTTCGCAACTCAGCCATGCCTTCAGGGGTCAATAAACCTAGGTCTTTGGCGATCTTTAGGTTCTCCAACAGCCCCCAGCGAACGAAGCCAGCGTAAGGAGTCCCATCGGTCTTATTCAGTTTGGCCGATTCATCTAGGACGGCTTCGGGCTGTTCTCCCTGCCCCTCGGCGTAAGCCAGCCAGTAAACGCATTTCTGAAGCCTAGGGTTGGCGGCTCGCTCCCCTTTTAGCGAAGCTATCTTTGCGGGGTCGGTGAGGTTAGCTATGGCAAAGGCGGAGGTTGTTCTTTTCGCTTCTTGCCCAAAACACATCGACAATAAACAAAATAATATAATCCCGAAGACATTCACCTCAGGTTCTATTAGGCCTCTGGTTCTTGGCCTGAGTCCTTGATCAACTGCCGTAAAAGCTGATTCGTTCTAGTAAGCTTAAAATCCAATTCACGGGCGCGAATAGAAATTCTCCAAACAAAGAAAGGCAGAAGAATGGCAAGGATGCAGAGAAAAAGGATAGGTAATATTATTAAGAAAGCCCATCCGCTGGCCTGAGATGGATCGATTTCTGCGATCATTTATTTTTAACCGTCGGTCAAAAGGTCGTTTATTTCTGAAATAATAAAGTCCAAAACCTCATCTGCTTCTGATCCCACCTTGGAATTGCCTTCATTCCTATTCCGCTCTGGCTGATGTCGCAGAATCATTAATCGCTCCAGCCTCATCGTGCTGGCTTTATGCTTTGGAATGAGGATGCGTAGCTCGGTTGCCTCACCCCAGAAAAACTGCCCTTCGTGCTGTTTGAGCCTTCGCCCAAGGTTGTCCGTTTGCCCTATGTAAATCCTCTTTTTCCCATTTCTAAAAGAATACACTCCAGCCAATTCCCGCAGCCCAGATTCATCGAGCCACTTCATCGCCCTTTCAAAGTTTCCGTGGAGATCGGCTTGCTTAAGCTTCTTACGATAATCCCCCCGCTCTCCGTTCTTTCCCTCCCAAATCATATCCTTAATCCAATCATCCAAAACTCCGCTTTTTCGCCAGTATTCCAACACCTCTGCTTCGACTCTGGACTTTATCTCAAGATGCTCCTTCCGCTTTTTTTCGTATCGGTCGTCCAACTCCTCGTTCTTGATTCTTGCAATAATGCTTTCCCTTTGTGCCTCCCATAAATCATTAAACAGAGACCGAATTGAGCGGATAGGAGTGAACCGCTTTTCTCCATCTGCTCCGTCCTCGTCGTCATCTTCTGGAGCTGACGAATCCTCTTCACTTTGAGGTGCTTTTGCTGTCACCTCTTGATCGCCAGCTCCCTTATCTGAAGCAACCACCACCCGACTCTTCTCCTTAACCTTTGCAGTAAGCTCTGGGAAATCTTTGAGAGCCTTCCACCCATGGTCATTGGCTGTGCAGACTTGGCTGTCCTCTTTTAGTAACCCCTTGTGGAACATCTCGGAAATCTCTTGTGCCGTATGAGAGCCGACAACTTTAGTCCCATCGTAAAAAAAGAAGGTGTCGCTAGTTTGCATTTAAGTATTCGCTCCTTTGAACTTCCTACTTTGCTCTTCTTGCCCACCTTATAGCAAGCGATTGGTAGACGATTTCTTTCCTGTTTTAGAGCAATTATAAAAGGTTGTATTTGCAAAAAGGCCGACGCATCGGCCAATTCGTCTTCATGCTTTCAGATGATTTAAAGGTGTATACCGACCTAACCGAAAATGCTGCTGTATCGCTCGGGTGATAAACTTCTTCCCTCTGCCCACCGCCTTCTCCAAAGAGAGACCCATCGCTAGCCCAGCACAGATCGCTGCCGAGTAGGTGCAGCCCGTTCCATGAGTCTCTACCCCTTTACACCGTTTCGCCGTAAAGGTTTTCAACTTTCCGTTCGGCCAAGCCAGATAATCCTCCGCCTTCGCCAACATCAGATGCCCGCCCTTCACCAGAAACGGCACTTTCCATTTTTTTGCCAACTCCCGAGCCGCCTTCTTCACCTGCTCCGGATTTTTTAGCCCTCTTCCTACTAATCGGGCCGCCTCATCCAGATTCGGAGTCACTAATGCCGCTCTGGGAAACAGAAACTTGGCCATCGCCCGCTCCGCATCCGGCTTGAGCAGTGCTGCCCCGCTCGTCGCCACCATCACCGGATCCACCACCAGCTTAAGTCCCCTTCTCTTTCCCAACTGCCTCGCCACTTGCCTTATGATTCCAGACGAAAACAGCATCCCCGTTTTCACCGCTCCGACTGGAAATGCCTCAAAGACCAACTTGATCTGCTCCGCTACCATTCCTGGGTCAACTGCCGCAATTCTTGAAACTCTTCCCGGATGCTCCGCCACTACACAGGTCAAAGCTGACGTCCCATACACCCCCAGCCGGGTAAAAGTTTTTAGGTCTGCCTGAATCCCCGCTCCTCCAGAGTTATCCGATCCGGCAATGGTCAGTGCAACCGGAACTTTGCGAATCATCACGTATAAGGCCCGACATTCGGCGGGCTGTTTTTAGATATGGATCGCGTGTCCGACCGCCGCTTCGGTCGCTTCCTTGATCATCTCGGTCAATGTCGGATGGGCGTGGATAGTATGAGCGATCTCATCTGCCGTGGCCTCGAGGGTCATTCCTAATCCCACCTCCGCGATCAGCTCAGTCGCCTCAGCTCCGATGATATGCGCCCCAAGAATCTCCCCGTGCGGTTCCCCAATGAGAATCTTCACCATCCCTTCGGAATCGCCGCTGGCCACCGCCCGACCACTCGCCCGATACGGGAACCGACCAACCTTAAACTTCAACTTCTTCTCCTTCGCCGCGGCTTCGGTAAGTCCAATGCTCGCCACCTGGGGCTTGCAATAAGTACATCCGGGGAACGTCGTCACCTTCTTGGGCTGATACTTGGCATCAAAGATTCCGTTCACCGCCTCAATCGCCTCAAAGGAGGCCACATGCGCCAACCAAGGTGGTCCAATGATATCCCCAGCCGCAAAAACTCCCGGCATCGAACTCTTATATCTTCCATCAACTTTCACATAGCCCCGGTCCAGATCCAGCTTCACCCCTGTATCCAGCGCCCCGTCCAGATTCGCCTGTACCCCGACCGCACAGAGCAACGCATCCGCTTCGATGGTCTTGGCGTTTTTCCCCGACAACTTCACCTTCACCCCGGACGCCGAAGCGGTCACACTTTCCATTGAAGTTTCGGTCAGAATCTCAATCCCCTGCTTGGCCAAATTCTTGCCCAACATATCGGAAATCTCCTCATCCTCGATTGGCAAAACCCGCGACTTCATCTCCACGAGGGTCACCTTGGTTCCAAACGAATTCAGGAAATAGGCAAACTCCACTCCGATCGCTCCCGCTCCAAGAATAACGATGCTCTTGGGCTGTTTCTTCATCTCTAAAGCTTCGCGGCTGGTCATCACGACCTTGCCGTCCACCTTCATCCCGGGCAGGACCCTCGGCAGACAACCGGTCGCCAACATGACATTCGTCGCCTCAATCACCTGACTCTTCCCGTCGGCCGTCTTCACCTTGATCTTGCGGTCTGCCCCCAACTTTCCTTCCCCAACCAAATAATCCACTTTCTTGGCCTTCAGCAGAAACTCGACTCCCTTGGCAATCCGGTCGGAAACATTCCGGCTTCTTCCGATCACTTTGGCAAAATCAAAGGAAACCTTACCCGTGGTGATCCCGTACTCCTCGGCGTGCAAGATGTGCTGATAAACCTCAGCATTCTTAAGAAGCGACTTGGAGGGAATACATCCCCAGTTCAGACAGGTTCCCCCCGCACGTTCCTTCTCGATGACGATAACCTTCTTGCCCAGTTGAGCCGCACGGATCGCCCCTACGTAACCGGCCGGGCCTCCACCTAAAACTGCCAGATCATAGGTCGCCATAAATTCCCCTTACATCAAAAGAACGCCAGGACTCTCCAACACATCCACCAGCGCTTTGAGAAACTCTCCCGCCATCAGGCCATCCACCACCCGGTGATCGGCCGAAACGGTCAGACTCATTCTTTCGCCCGGAACAATCGCCCCATTCGATGCCACCACCGGTTTTTTGACAGTTGCCCCCACTGCCAAAATCGCTGCCTGGGGAGGATTCAAAATTGCCGAAAATCTCTCCACTCCAATCATCCCGAGGTTACTCACGGTAAAGGTTCCGCCCGTGTAATCCTCAGGCTGCAACTTTCCGGCCTTCGCCTTCGCCCCGAGATCCTTGGCTTCCCGGGCGATCGTCCGGAAATCCTTCGCATGGGCATTACGGATCACCGGCGTGATCAACCCATCAGGCAATGCTACCGCAAAGGCCAAATGCACCGCCCCATGTTGCCGGATGGAAGACCCTTCCCAGGAACAGTTCACCCCGGGAACTCTCCGAAGCGCCTCCACCGCCGCCTTCAGAACAAAATCATTCACGCTCAGCTTCAACTTTTCGCCCGCCATTTCCAGCGCGGCATTTGCCGAAGCCCGTAATTTGGCAAGCGGAGCCGCATCCACTTCACGTTCGACATAGAAATGAGGAGCCGTCGTCTTACTCTCAACCAAACGACGGGCGATTGCCGCCCGCATCTGCGAAACTGGACGAACCCCATCCTGCGCAATCGGCTTTCCACCAAAAATTCCAACACTAGGACGCCCCGCACCGCCACCAGCCCCTTCCACATCCCGACGAACGATTCTCCCACCGGGTCCTGTTCCCGCCACCCGAGTCACATCCACCCCCTTCTCTGCAGCCACCTTCTTGGCCAAAGGCGAAATCTTCACCCGCCCCATGTTCACAGATGCCACGGCAGGAGCCGCTGCAACCGCAGGAGCCGGAGCACTGCTCGTCGCAGTCTTGGAGACTGGTGCGGCAGAGGCCACGGGAGCGGGTGCACTGAATGAATCCACCTTTTCCCCAGGCTCTCCCACAATGGCGATACGCCCGTTGATCGCCACTTTGGAACCCTCAGCAGCAGAAATCTGTAAAATAGTCCCCTTATCGTACGCCTCGAGATCCATCGTCGCTTTGTCGGTCTCCACCTCCGCGATCACTTCGCCAGGTTTGATGGTATCGCCTACTTTTTTATGCCACTTGGCCAATACGCCCTCGGTCATCGAGGGACTTAAAGCAGGCATGGTGATCTCTTTGGCCATAAGGATATTTGAAAGAGAGTAGTATGCCTTCCCGATTTGAAATCGTCGAGTGCCTTGTCGCGTTATCTCAAGACCTTCTCATAGGCCGCATGCACCTGCTTGAATGTATCCTGAACCCGCTTCATCAACTTCTCCCCTCCCGTCTCTCCACACCGAACCGCCAACCACTCCAGATCTCGACCTCTTTCCGGCAATACACTCCCCCCGCGCCCCTCTGCCAAGCGAATCCACCATTCGATTTGTGACCAGAAATCTAGCCCTTTTATCAAAACCTCTGCCTCAGCAGGGTGGAGCTTTCTCATGGCGTGAAGAACCTCTCGGGTTCTGTACTCCCTGATCCCTTGCTTCATCTGCCACCCCTGCGCTGCAAACTCCACATCCACCAATCCACCCCTTGCTGTCTTGTAAGCCTGCTCCTCTTTTCCACGCGGAACCCGCTCTGTCGCGATTCGCTCCCGCATCTCTTTCATTTCAGGATAAAAATCCTTCTCTTTCCCCATATTCAACCAAGCTCTCTCCACCGCAGGCCAAAACTCCCCTCCCATCTTCTTGGCCCCACCCACAAACCTGGACCGGCAAAGGGATTGCACCTCCCAACCTTGCGCCTCCTTCCCATAATACTCCGCGTACCGCTTTGCTGGAACAGCGAGCGCTCCCTCCGCATACGGCCTTAACCGAAAATCCACCTTGTAGAGCGTCCCTGAGGCTCTCTCCTCCGTGAGAAACTTCACAGCTTTTTGCACAGAGCTCTCTCCTTCACCCACCACGAGTAGATCTAAATCAGATCCGAAACTTAACCCTTCACCTCCCAATTTTCCCAAACCAATCCACGCCCAATCAGGCTTTCCCGCAAAGCACCATGCCCACTCCAAACAGATCTCTGCCAATGATGTCACCTCCCGCTGATAATCCTCAATTTTTCCCAAACCCAGCAAACTCCGGAGGCCAATCCGCAACTCCTCCCCTCGCACATACGATCGCGCGGCATCCATCGCCTCATCCTCACCTCTGGGCAAGACCAGCGCCTTTCGATGAAACTGCACCGTTCTTAGCTCATCCAGTTCCGATTGCGCCACTGACTCGAACAGCTCAGGTCGTGCCACTAACCCCGCCCCAAGACTTTCACTACCCTCAAAGAGTCGAACCAAAAGACCCAGCGCTTTCGGGCTCGCACATAAACTCTCGTACAATAAGGAACGTGCCCCATACGCTTTGACAAAGTTCGCCACGCCCGCCAAAGCCACATCCGGTCGCGCACATCCCACCAACTCCTTTTGAAATAAAGGCTGCCAACGCTGAAAATTCTCTTGGGTTCGTGCCGTTGTATGAACATCCCCATCCGGCTCTAAACTTTTCCAAGCCACCTTCGCAGCGTCCTGATCTGCCCACTTCACACCCCCAACCCAGTCTACCTGCGACACACTTTTCGGCTTTAATTCTCCGAAGATCGAATCGTAAACCTTCCGCACCCGGTTCCTCCACCCCTCCACCTCTTTTTCCAGCTCTTCTGCACCTTTCATCCCCATCGCTTTTGCTAACTCACTCATCTCTGAGTGCGTCTCGGGAAGAAGATGCGTTTGCCGAATCTGCCGCATCTGCAAAAAGTCCTCCAAACGCCGCCAAAAATCATATCCCCCGCGCAAAACCTCCGCCTCCCCTTTTTGTAAGATTCCTAGAATTTCAAGATTCCGAATCGCTTTTCTGAGATCGTTCGTCTGCAGGGTGGGCTGGGCCGCACCATGGAGAAGCTGGAGCCCCAAAACTGGAAACTCCACCTCCCGTAAGCCCCCTCGCCCTCGCTTTATCTCTCGATCCCGATCCCCCTCCGCGATCAACTCATCCTCCGCACGGCTCTTTTGCTGGAAAAGCTCCCCTAGGGCTGAAGGGCTAAGTCCCCGAGGATAAACAAACGACTGCAACGATTGGAAATACTCATAAGCCTCCTCCTCACTCCCTCCAACCCGCCGACCCCGAATCCAAGCGCAACGCTCCCAAACCTCCCCATAACCCTCGTAATACTCCTCCAACATCCCCCGCATGGGAACCAAAGCCCCTCGGTCCCCATCTGGCCGGAGTCGTAAATCGATTCGATAGATTCTCTCCCCACCCGCCGCATCTAAATCCCCTACCACCGACCGCGCTAAACGGGTCACCGCGCCCGCGTCATCCCTCTCCCCATGGAAAAAAATCAGATCAAGATCGGAGTAAAAGTTTAAATCTCCAGCCCCTAACTTTCCTAATGCCAAAATCGTAAAGCCATCCCATTTTCCGCGATCGCCATCGGGTGCCTTCTCCTTAGCTAAGTCTAATTCCGTTTCTAAAACAAACTCTGCCAAGTGAGTCCATCCGCGCGCCGCATTTTCCGCTGTTATCGGCTCGGCAAAGCACTTCCAAGCCAACTGAACCAATTCACCCCTCTGCCAATCACGCAACAGCGCTAACCTGCGACTGGAAGAATCTGCACTTTGCACCCTCTCCTTCCACTCGATTTGATACTTCCCCTTATTCCTTTCCTCCAAAAGGCGCGCCGGATTCTTGGCGGCCTCCGACAATGCCTCGTTGTTTCGAACGACCTCCGCGCTCCCAGGAGAAAATTCTAAAAACCTCTCCCACACCCCTTGAATCCGGTCTGGGGTGGATTTTTTTTTCATAAAATGTTTTCGTATCACCTAAACCAAGAGGTGGGCCCGGCGCAAAAGAGCCCGCTCCCGACAACTTAAGGGGCGCCAGTGCCCCTTCCCCAGATCCCCAAGAAGCTGCCGAACCTCTCTTAAAAACTCCGCTTCCGATAGTTGCCCCACCGCAAGGGTCGCCACCATCTCCTCCATTCCCTTTTCGGGCTTAAGTCTAAGCACGGGAGGTTGGGGCGAGCCTTTTATCCACGCACGCGCCAGAAAGAATCCCGCCAATAACCCCCCAATGTGAGCGCTATGTCCAATAAATGATAGGGCCGGAATGAACATCATCGCCAAACTCAGCAGAATAAAAACTCGGACTGCCCGGCTAGCCCGTACTGGGAACGGAAAAGGGAAAATAAAGAGTCGTGCATCGGGAAAATAAACCGCAAATGCCGCGACCACCGCCAGGACGGCCCCGCTAGCCCCCACGATCTCTTGGGTCTGGTTGTGAAGAGAGACCAGACTAAGACCCGTTCTCCACCACTCCTGCCCTAGAAAGGCCCCTGCCGCCGCCAATCCACCAATCAAGTACAGGGACAAGAATCGGGCAGATCCAACCCTTGCCTCGACTGCTTTCCCGAAAATCGAAAGCGTCAGCATATTAAAAAGAATATGCGTGACCCAGAACCCCACAGGAGGCGCATGAAGCCACATATAGGTAAAAACCTCCCACCAAGCTCCATCCAGAAGGTTCGCAGGAGAAAGGGACAGCATGTGACGAAGCCACGAGTCCTGCCCTTTATGATTGATTGTAAAAAGGACGTCCAAGACTGCCACGCCGACATTTCCAAAGATAATCGCCCTCGTGATGGGGGCTGGGTTTTTCACGAGGTAGCTCGGGGAGAGTGCCGTTTCTTTTTACGCCCCAGTCGAAACACGTTACTCCAAGTCTTCCTCAAAGCCTGTGTTTTACTCATGTACCTCTGCTCTAAACCCGATGCCCCCTTCCGAATCGCAGCTAAAGTTCCCGCCAGCGTAAAATCATCCAGTTCCAAAACCGTGCAGGCGGTGCCGATAGCCTCCACATGGTGCGCATCACTTCCCGCTGTCATCGCCAACTTGCGTTCGACGGCGTAATCAAAAGATCGCTGATTAGCTCTTTTGAATGTGACCGCGGCATTAAACACCTCAATCGCCTCTAAGGGTAAATCTTGGAGAATCGACTCACGAATTCCCGCACGGAAGTTATCGTACGGGTGCGGAGGAACTGCCAATCCACCCGCACTCTGAATTAACTTCATTGCCTCCGCAGGGGAAATCCCCTTCAGATCAGGCAGTCGCACCCCAAGAGCTAGCAGATGCCCTGCCGATGTAGTGATCTCCTGTCCTGGCAAAATAAGGAATCCATCCACTGGTTTCCCATCCTCCCTCATCAACCCCGTCGACAAAAAATAGTCCACACAGGCACTCGTATTATGGTCGGTGATGGCAAAGCCGTGTAATCCACGGTCTTTGGCCGCCTGAACCATCTCTTCAGGTTCACTCACCCCATCGGAAGAAAATCGCGAGTGACAGTGCAGATCGATTCGAACTTTCATCACTTTATAAGCCAGATCCTTTTTCCACAGTATCCACCTGCACATAAGTTCTTGTGACCGACAAATCGGTCCCAGGGGTCAATTTCGCGACTTTCATCTCCCCAACCACCACCGTGTCCTCCGCCTCAATGACACTGTTGAAAGTAAAGCGCTTGATCGGTTGCCCCTTGGAATTCAACCCGTCCGCCCGAATCATCGTTTTGTACCCCTTGCTGATCCAGTATCGCACCTTGGCATAGTTACTTGCGACAGGGGGAGTCACCTCATAGACCCAACAGTCTAACATCATTACACTGTCCTCTCCTTTCGGTTGGGGATCGGGCCATCGCAAAAAATCGATCCCTAAATCCTCATACGCCAAGTCGGTCCCCGCCACCGCTTGTGTCTTCTCCACACCCGTTACCACTTGCCACTCCCCATCAGACTTCGCCCTTCTCTGAATCAAACTTCCCTCTGGCGCAAAGCGAACCCGAATCTGCAAGGGGCGATCCTGGAACTCAAACTGCAAAATTCTATCCTTCGTCCTTACTAAAATAGGAATCTTTCTATCTCCAAATTGAACCTGCCCCTTAAGCTTTAAGTCCTTCATTACCAACGTTCTCCATAGGAAGTTTTGCATCTGTCTAGGAGTCGGTGTTATATCATCCTGATCTTGCGATGCTGATTTAGAGGGTGTCTTCCTTTCTTGAGCCCATCCAAGATGGACGCACCCCAGCAAGAGCCCGATGTATGCGACTTGTCGTACCATTTTGCCTAATTTATCCTCGCACACTTGATCTCCCAAGTTTATTCGTTGGACCTCAGGGTTTTCCGCTGGATCAACCGAGGGCTGAATCACCCTATTTTGGATCAGTTCTTTAATATCGTGGCCGATGGTCGGTTCTGGACTCCTATTCTCCTTCTGCTGGCTCTTTACTTTCTCGTCAGGGGCAAGGATCGGACGAAAGCTTGGGTCGCTCTTACGCTCCTCTCTGTTGCAATAGGCGATTCCTTAATCACCAACCCACTCAAACACCTTTTCGATCGGCCACGCCCCTACCAGTCGGTCGAAGGAGTACGTGAGGTCAGCCCAGGCTCGGGCGAACACCGCTGGAAACCTGCCGTCCGCATTTCCGGAATACCCGAACAGGACATTCCTCACGGACGATCCTTTCCCTCCTCCCATGTGGCCAATGCTACCGCCGCCGCCATGTCGGCTAGCCTAGTCTGGGGACCAGCCCTCCGTTGGCCCTGGTACCTCGTGATCCTAGCTGGCCTAGGTCGTATCTACACAGGCGACCACTACCCAACCGACGTTCTCGCCTCCATCCCGCTTTCCATGCTCTACACTTGGGTGATTGCCCAGATGGCAAATTCCATATGGAAAAAAGTTGGCCAAAGATGGTTTCCGAAACTGTTTGCCCGACTCCCTTCTTTGCTCCATTCCAAATAAGTCATGTACGCCAAGCTTTCCCTCATCATCCCGTTTTATAACGAGGAAGAAAACGTCTCCGTAGTAATTACGGAAGCCCTGTCTGTTCTCCCTGGTGTCGAAATCATCGCGGTGGACGACGGAAGCAAAGACCGAACCCCTGCCCTTTTAGACCAGGAAAAAGATATCCGCGTCATCCACTTTCCAAAGAATCTCGGCCAAGGACCCGCTCTTTATGCAGGCCTGCTTGCTTCCACCCGACCCTACGCCGCCATGATGGATGGGGACGGGCAAAACAACCCCAGCGACCTTCCTGCCCTCCTCCAACTTCTGCAAAACAATCAAGCGGACTTTGCCTGTGGAATCCGAACTCCTCGAATGGACTCATGGCAAAAGCGTGCAGCTTCGAAAATTGCCAACGCCATTCGCCGCTCATTTTTAATGGATGGGGCTCACGATACCGGCTGCTCCCTCAAAATTATACGCCGGGAAGACGCTCGTTTTCTCGTTCCCTTCAAAGGGATGCACCGCTACCTCCCTGCACTTCTCGGTGCTGCCGGGCTTCGCTTGGGTGAACTCCCCGTAGCTCATCGCCCGCGCCGCGCTGGCACCTCCAAGTACACGATCGCAGGCCGTGCATGGGTCGGTATCCAAGACTTAATTGGAGTCGGTTGGCTGATTCGTCGCCGAGTTCCTTGGCCAACGGGATTACCAAGGTAGGGCCCGATCTTCGTGTCGGGTTGCCGTTTTCAATTCACTACTCCAAATCCCCTAACTGCGGTCGGGTTATAGACCCGCCCCTACCTAAATTTACGGCTTGAGCCTTGCCGACCCCGTGGCCGGAACTTTTCGTGGCGGTAATGCACTTTCCGGATAGATCAAAAACGGCTTCCTTTCCTCCCTCCACTTCGCCACCCCAAAATCCCACGTAGCCACGATCTGTCGCGCGCTCATTCCCGCTTCCACCATTTTTCGCGTCTGTCGTGTTCGGTTCAGCTTGTCGAACATCAACATATTCTCCGAATCAGAAAAAAAGTTCTTTCGGGGAAGAAGTTTTTTCAGAATCTCGAGCCCTGCCATATTGATAGCCGTAATATTGGCTGGAGCCTGCGGATCGATTGCGACTCTTGCCCCTGCCATCACCACCGATCGATACTTTCCCGTCGGCGGTTTGAAGCGGAACGGAGTGAACTTAACCCCGTTGAATCCCCAATCCGTCATTGCCCGACAAAGCTCCTCCGCATCTACATTCTCCAAAGCGAAAATATCGAAAGGTTGCACTACCGTTCCATCGATTCCCGTTGTTGGAACACCCGTCGGATTTGCCCCATTGCTTACACCCAGCTCCCCAAAGAAACCCGTCGCCACATAACCCCTAGTAGACCGTGCTAAGGGAATATTGGGTGAAGTCGGAACCCACTTCAGACCCGTATCCTCCCAAGTCATCCTCTGCGTCCACCCCTTCATCGGAATGACTGAAAGTCGACACGGTTTCTTAAGGTGCACCTCATTGATCCACTTCCCTAATTCTCCAACCGTCAATCCATATACATACGGAATATCGTACTGACCAATAAATGACGAAACCACCGACTCCCCTTGTGGCCTGGGCCCCTCCACTCGAAGGCTGCCTAGCGGGTTCGGCCGATCGAGCACCAGCACCTCAATTCCCTTCTCCTGCGCTGCCTCCATGACCAGTCCCAACGTGCTGATATAGGTATAAGACCTACACCCAACATCCTGGAGGTCGTAAACCAGTACATCCACACCATCCAACATCTTGGGAGTGGGTTTTCGCGTATCCCCATAAAGGGAAAAGACCTTAATTCCCGTCTCCTCATCCTTACTGATCTTTCCATCTCGATTCCTGTCTTCCCCATGTTTCTCCCCCGCGACTTTGTCTCCCGCTCCAACCTTGCCAAATACCCCATGCTCCGGCCCATACAGAGCAACCAGATTCAACCCCTCAGCCTCTCGTAGCCTTCTCCAAGTCGGGACTCCTTTCCCGTCCACCCCAGAGGGATTCGTTACCAACCCTACTCTCTTCCCCTTCAAATCACGAAAACCCCGCTCCGCCAACACATCAATTCCTAGCCGAAACGACGATACATTCGTCTCCTGCGCTTGAGTGAAACTTAAAAAAACGAACAGCCCCAATAGTCCAATTCGAACTTTCATACAAAAAGTTAACCTAATTTACCCAGCCGAGACCACCCCGAACAAACACAGAGCTATTCACCCATTCCGTTACGATCGTAAAACAATTCCCTTCCTCTGGAATGTGGGGCGATCAAGGTCCTCAGCTCCACGAACACTGGGACTGGTCCGCACAAAGCGGCTCGGAGAACGATCGAACTCCAACTCCGCCTGTGCAGCAACAAACCGCCTCTTTCTCTTGGCCTTACTCTCCCCCTCCTCCCCAGATTCAACTTTCTGTGGCTTTACCGCTACTTCCAACTTTGGAAGTGTCACCTCCTCACCCCTTCGAGTTACTAAAAGGGTTAATCCCAACGACTCCCGCCTTTCCGGGTCTACGGCCGCTCCTGCCGAGATCGGCAGATCCACGGGCAACCGCCTTTTGATCTTTTCTAGTAACCCATGGAAATCCTGAAGCGAAGTTTCAGGACCCGTGATCACGCTCACCAGCACCCGATTCCCATCCTTCCAAGCCCTTCCATCCTCTAAAAGAATATCTTCGATCACCGCCTCTATGGCTGCCTCTTCTCGCCCTTCCCCAGATACCTCGGCTACCCCTGCCCAAGCATTTTCAAGCTGACCCACCGCATCTGCCCCTTGACCTACCGCCTCTTTTAACTCCTCTACGCCGAGATGAACCAACCCCCCCTTTTCCATCACATGAACCAGCCCATGAATCGTTTTTGCTAAAGCACGATCCATCGATCTTTGCCCCTCCCTCAAATCTTTCGCCATCGATGTTTCCAAAAGCCGTTCGTTGCTAAACACCAGCACCGCGTCCGCAACCTGTCGTAGCTCCCGCAAGCACTGCTCCGCCCTCTCCTTTTTTCTACGCCCCTCAAAAGCAAAAGGGGTGATCGCCATCACCACCACTTCCGACCCCTGCCTCTTCAACCTCTTGACCAAACTGGGTCCTAGGGCCGATCCCGTCCCACCGCTGGCAGATAAAACTACGATCCCAGTTTGTATCCCCGACAAAATCGGATCCAAACTATCACCCTCTTCTAAACTCAATCCTTCCAACAGCTCGCCTTCACCCCCTGTCCCCATCCCATGAACTCGCTCGGGAGCAACGAGTATCTTTTTACCCGCTACCGTCCCCCGCAAAGCCAAGGCATCGGTATCAATGCACAGAGTCCGGTGCTCTCCTTCGCACGCCACGGCTAAATTGTCCAATACCGCAGCTCCTGTTCCGCCTACGGCAAGAATGGCTACGTTAGATAAGGGATGAGGGATATTGTTCATTTTTTTGCCTTTCTTTACGCTAAGAAGCGCATTCCTGAGACGACTTTTCCAAGCGACTTCTGTATTTTTCTCCAACCTTTGACCTGACTCGCCTCCCGACGCTCACACTCCGCCGCATACTTCAAGGTTCCAAGCACGGTGGAGAACTCAGGCCTCTCTAAATCACTTTGCTCTCCTAGGAAATCTCGTGCCCGCCCAATCCGTAGCGGCCGTGGCAGAATCTCTGATGCTAAACGACTCAGCCCTCTCATTCGTGCCCCACCCCCCGTCACCACAACTTCCGTTTCCACCGCACCCCACAAGTTTTGCTCCTCTAGATCATCCTTGATAATTTGCAGGATCTCCCCCATCCGGGATTGGAGAATCTGTACCATCGCCTCCTTGAAAAAACTTCTCCCGTCAAAGCTCACCTCTCTGGCTAAGGTAACTTTCTCATCTTTTTCCATCGGCTCCAGCACCACGGAACCCATCTCCTTTTTCAATCGCTCCGCCCGAGCATATGGAATCTCCAAACCAATCGATAAATCCTGCGAGAGATGGTCTCCACCCACCCCATGAACAGCAGAGTGAACCACCGCGTGATCCCGCCATACCGCAACATCCGTGACACCGGCTCCTAAATCCACCACGACTACCCCCCTCTCTTTCGCTTCCTCCGATAACACCGCCATTCCTGACGCATATGCTGAAAATGTGCACCCTTTCACACGTATTTTTTGATCAGCAACACACTGGACTGCCGACTGTAACTTTGTTCGTTTTCCCGTAACCAAGTGATAGTGCGCCTCGATTTGCTCTGTATGGACTCCCAGCGGCTGGACCGAACCTACCCCGCGATCCAAAGAGTATCCCCGAAGCACCTCGTGAAGGATTGCATGATCCCGACTTAAAGGGAGATTTGCGGCCAACTTCTGTAACTCATCAATTGTAACCTCCGTCACCCTGTGATCATCCTCCGCCAAGGTAGCTCCCTTTACCGACTCATTTCTCGATTGTAGATGAGTCCCACTAAGAGACAGGTACACCTCCGTAATTTCAGCCTGCGTCCTTCTCTCTGCCTCAGCTAACGCCATCCGTGCAGCAGCTTGCGCATACCCGAAGTCGGTCACCTCGGCTTTCCTCATTCCCGCCGAGGCAGCCTCACCCACTCCCAAAAGGGTCAGTGCCCCATCCGCCGACATTTCTGCAACCGCCACAGTCATCGACTGCGTTCCAAGATCGGTCGCGATCAGGATTTCTTCTGCTGGGGTTCTTCGCATGATCATAGTGTGGTTCTCCGTTGGGGTTCATTCAGAAAAGTGACGGGCACATTTCTGTCGGGAGTCAGGTCGACCGTTTGGACAACCCGCCCCTTGTTTTCCGCATATTCAAAGATCACATTGAGTCGCTCAAACTGCTCCGTTAGGTACGTGGTGCGAAAACGAATCTTTCCGCCTTTCGGTGTCGAAACTTGAAATCGACCTGGCCCCTCCATGACGATCTTCGAACAATCGAGGTCATCCCGCACGCTGGCCATCGTGGCTTCTCTCAAAAATAGTAATGTAGCTTTTACATCGGGATGGTTGATCACCTCCCCCTCGACCACCTCATCCGATGAAATTCCACAGATTACGGGAAGAGACATCAACTTCTCCCCCGGCTTTGGCTTTAAAACGAAGCCTCTTGAATCGATATAATACATCGGTTGCGCCAACTGCATTCCAGCGGATGGGACAGGAGCTAACAAAGCGACTGGGCGACGCTCCTCGACAAAGAAGTAAAGGGTGTCAGGCAAATGACGCTCAACCCGCACCGAGGCCACATGCGGAATTTTTTCGATCGAAGCTTTGATCTCATCTAAGGACAACTGCAATACATTCTGCCCAATCTTGACTCCGCTTGCTGCAACCAGCTCCCCTTTCCCAATTTTGTTGGGAGGCTCAATTACGAAACGCCTTAATGTAAAATCCGCATTTCGATAAAGCAGTGCTCCTAAAATCGCATCCATACCGATCGATGTGACGAGGGCGGCCGTCGCTAAGGATCCCGCAAGAAGTAGAACCCAACCAATTCGCCGACTCAACGCCCGCGCCCCGTCTTTTCCAGACATTCTTGCCGCGAGTACATGTCGGGCTCGGCGGCTTCGCAACCTCTGTTTGCCGCCACCAAATGGAAACATTCGATTCAACTTCATTTCACCACTCCTCTCTTTGTCCTTTCCCAAGAAAGATCCAATATTTTTAAACAGAGGGATGCAAAATCGATCCCAGCAGTCCGGCCCGCTTTCGGTAGTAAACTCAAGTCGGTCATTCCAGGTAAAGTGTTCACCTCCAGTACGGTCGCCTTACCTTCCTGATCCAAAATGAGGTCCACTCGCGACAAAACCTCACACCCCAGCGCCCGATGTGCATCGAGAGATATACTTTGTAGCTCTTCCGCTTTCTCTTTTGGGATCGGGGCGGGACAAAGATACTGCGTTGCCCCAGCCGTATACTTGTTTTTCGTGTCGTAAAATCCTTTTCCAGGTCGAATCTCCACAACAGGAAGAGCCTTTTCGCCCAGGATACCAACCGTCATCTCAGTCCCCACCACTAACCGCTCAATCATCATCGCACCTTTCCACTTCCCTACGCTTTTACGAGTTGGCGCTATATCCGCTTCCTCTCGGACCAAAAACACCCCGTAGCTTGACCCATCCGCGACCGGCTTACACACATAGGGGGCCTTCCAATCGTTTTCTAAACTCCACTCCATACTTTCTGCCATCGGAACCCCTGCCGCGACCATCGCCTCCTTGGCCTTCAATTTGTCGAAAGCTAAAGCACTTGCCGCAGATCCACTTCCCGTAAAAGGAATTTGCGCAGCCTCCAACTCCGCCTGTACCTCCCCATCCTCTCCATATGTTCCATGGAGACAAAGGAAGCAAATATCCGTTCCCTGCGGAACTTTGACCCCACGCTCTTTAACATCCACCTCTAAAACTTTAACTCCCACCGAGCGCAATGCCTTGGCAACGGCCGCCCCGCTACGCAAGGAAACCTCCCTTTCATGGGAAATTCCACCTGCCAAAATAGCCACTTTCATTTTTTCAGCCTTCATTCGTCCTCCCCCACTACAATCACTTCAGGCTCCAAATCGATTCCCCGATCTTTTCGTGCCTTGGCTTGCACCTGCTCCATCAACGCCAAGACATCCACCGCCTTCGCTCCACCCTGATTCACAATAAAGTTTCCATGGACTGGCGAAATCCGCGCCCCGCCCACCGATGTATCTTTCAATCCCAACTCTTCAATCAGTTTTCCTGCTGGAATCTTTTCCGCATTTTTAAAAATGCAACCCGCACTGGGTGCTGCAGGCTGCGAATCCCAGCGTTTCCGGCTATACTGCTTTAACTTAACTGCAATCTCCTCAGGATTCCCTGGTTTGCCCAACAAGGTCGCTCCGACTGCAATGTCCTCCACCAATCGGGGGACTCGCCGATACTTCACCTCAAAATCACCTCGGGCCACCTCACTCACTTTCCCTTTTCGATCCATTACCCGCACGCTCTCCACCGTTTCAAAAGTCCACGATTCCATCGCCCCCGCGTTCATCCTCATCGCACCCCCCAATGCACCAGGAATCCCCTCCATAAATTCCAGTCCCATGATTCCATTCGCTTTTGCTACCGACACAATCTGCTTCAATCGCGCACCTGCCCCTGCCCGTATTTTTCCCCCTACTACCTCAATCTGACTCATCCCGGGTTGCCCGAAATTCACGCATACCCCCCCGATTCCCCCATCTCGCACCAGCAAGTTACTTCCCCGCCCCACTACCGTAAGTGCCACTTTTTCCCTTTCACACATCTCGACGACCCGACCCAACCCCGCTTCGCTCGCTGGCTCAAACCACACCTGTGCAGGGCCCCCAATTCGGATCGTCGTATGCTTTTGCATCGGTTCGTACCACTTCACGACTCCCTCACCTTTTGCTAATTCCCTTATTTTTTGAAATAATCCAAAATCGCTCGCCACTTTTCGTGCTAACTGGGTCACGTCACCTGCCCCCATCACAAGAAACAGATCTCCCTCTTGCCACACTTTACCCAAAATCGACCTTCCCTCCGCCATCGATCCTGCCACTTCTACCTTTCCACCTAGCTCCCCAATCTTGGTCGCTAGTGCTGCCACGCTGGCGCCCTCCATCACCTTCTCCCCCGCCGCATATACTGGCAACAGAACAATCTGATCCGCTTTTGAAAGGGCCTCCGCAAACTCCTTCAGAAATGTTCCCAGACGAGTATACCGATGAGGCTGGAAAATCGCTACGACTCTCGCCCTACCCCGAGCCCTCGCCGCTGCCAAAGTTGCACCCACCTCCTTCGGATGGTGAGCATAATCATCCACCACCTCCAATCCGACCTCACTGAAAAGAATCTCAAACCTGCGCTCAGCTCGACGGAAAGATTCCAGCCCTTTCCGAATTTTCTCAACCCCAATCCCTAACTCCGCCGCTAAAGCCAGCCCACCTAAAGCATTTCCCCCATTATGCCTTCCCGTTGCCGCAACAGAAAATACCCCTAGCTCCTTGCCCTTTCCCTGCACCCCGAACCGAATTCCCTCTGCACTCTCACCCATCCATGTCGCTACATAGTCGGCGTTACTCTTTTCCCAACCGAATGTGACCTTACCCTTAACGCTTCCCGCTGCATCCATGGCCGCCGACTCCTCTTTTGCAACCACCACCACGGGCCCCGTAACTTTTCCTAATATCTCCTGATACGCCGCGATCACCGCCTTCTCGTTTGCATACCGATCCACATGTTCATAATCCGCATTCAGCAATAACGCCGCCCAAGGCCGCAGCTGGGTAGGAGCCCCTTCGCTTTCATCCACCTCCGCAATCAGCCACTCCCCTTTGCGCCACCCACCCGAAGCTCCTAAAGCAGGGGCGTATCCACCCAAATAAAAGCTCGGCTGTTGCCCAGCTTCTTGAAAGATCTGCGCCAACATCGTCGCCGTTGTGGTTTTTCCGTGTGAACCCATCACCGCCAGCAGCTTCTTTTTTGCTGCTAACTGCCCCAGCACCTCCCCTCGTCGAAAACGTGGCAATCCTCGCTTTTTGGAATCGACCCACTCCATATTTTCATCAGGAATCGCCGCTGATGCCACCACCACTTCTGCATCTCCCACCCCTGAGGCGCTGTGCCCCAATACAAACCTCAATCCCCGCTTCACCAGCCGCTCGGGGACCTGCTTCAAATCGGAACCCCGTACGTCGTGCCCCAGATCCAAAAGAATCTCCGCTAAAGGAACCATCCCAGATCCTGCAACCCCGATCAGGTGCACCCTCTTTTTCCCTTCACTCCAGCCTGTTGGATCAAAGGTCATGCGAAATTGCCTCCGCAATAATCTCGGCCGCCTGAGGTCGATCCTCTGCTTTCGCCCACTTTTTCATCCGCTCACACCGAATTCGATCTCCCAACATTCTTGCAATTCGTTGACCCAGCTCACTCCCCTCAAGATATTTCTCTGCAATCACCTCAGCCGCACCCTCATGAGCATACGCCCGCGCGTTCGCCATCTGATGGTCCCCCGCCGCCGCAGGAAACGGCACCAGAATCGATGGCACCTGACATGCTGCCAACTCCGCTAATGTTCCCGCTCCAGATCTGGCTACCACAACCTCAGCCGCGCCATACACCGCATCCATTTCATCACAAAAACCCATCACGACCGTATGAAAGCCCGACCCTTCGTATCCTTGGCGAACTTTTTCCGCATGAGCCTCTCCCGCTAAATGTAAAATCTGAATTCGTTGCGATTCGCTTTGCAATGCCACAAGCCCTCGCAACATCGCCTCGTTTAATCCCTTGGCTCCCTGGCTACCACCTAGAACCACCACCAAATGACGGTGCGGATGTAGCCCTAACTTTTTCAACGCCTCCTCTTTTCCCATCCTACCCAGCCGATTCCGAACTGGCGTCCCGGTCACCGTTCCTTTCACCCCACCTAACCCCGCCTCACACTCAGCAAATCCCACAAAAACTTTTTTTGCCCCCTTGGCCAGCATTCGGGTTGCTCGTCCCGGAATTGCATTCGATTCATGCAGGTAATAGGGAATTTTGCCAAGGCGTGCTGCCACGCTTGCTGCTCCAGAAATAAATCCACCCATCCCTAAGAGCGCACCCACTTTCTTTACCCGCATTTCCTCTCCCGCTTTTCGCACGGCTGAGAGAAAGTGAACCGCAAACGACCCTGCACCCAATACACCACTCCATCCTACCGCAGGGATTTCGACCCCATTTTTCTCCTCCCCAGCTCCCGACAAGGCACGACGATCCACCGCCTTTTGCGAGATAAAGAAACTTACCTCATGCCCGCGACGCCGCACCGCTTCCGCCACCGCTAGGCCCGGAAACAGATGCCCACCCGTTCCACCACATGCGATCGCTAGTTGTCCCATACCGATCACTTCGCTCCACCCACCAACCGACGATGTCGGGCCTCCACTGGATATTTTGCTGCTCGATGCAAGGAGAGAAGAATTCCTACCGCACCCAAACATAAAACAAGGTTCGAGCCTCCATAGCTGATGAAAGGAAGTCCCACGCCCTTGGGAGGCAACAATCCCGTCACCACCGCTAAATTTGCTACCGACTGCATCCCCACCAGCGCGGTCACACCCATCCCTAAGGCCATCGCAGGAAGATCCGCCGCGTGCCCCGCGATATATCCCCCGCAAAGGGTCATCATCAAAAACAGCAGAACAACACTTAAAGTTGCAACTAAACCCAACTCCTCTCCAACAATCGGAAAAATAAAATCGGTATGTGCTTCTGGAAGATAAAACATCTTTTGGATGCTTTGCCCTAATCCCACTCCGCGCGTTCCGCCTGAGCCCAAGGCAATCAGTGCCTGCGTTACCTGATACCCCCCTCCCTGCTTGTGAGCCTCAGGATTCATGAAGGCCACCAGCCGATCCATTCGCTCAGGCATACTCACCGCCACAAGCCCCACTCCCACCAACCCCAACACTCCGATCATCAGAAGCGGAAAGATCGGTGCCCCACCGACAAAGAGAACCACTGCAGCGGCCGCCATAACAAAAGCTGCCGACCCTAAATCCGGCTGCTTCACCAACAAAAGCACAGGCAGCAGCAAGATCAGGAAAGGCAATATCAATCCATCCCACGCCAGCTTCATTTTCGGCCCCTTCCACTTCACCCACGCCGCTGCCAAAAGCACCGTGGCCAACTTTAACATCTCCCCCGGCTGCACGGCAAAGGGTCCCAAAGGAATCCACCGAGCTGATCCTTTGACCGACTTTCCGAGGCCTGGAACGAGGGAGATGGCGACCAAGAGCGTTGCCACCCCAAAGATCCAACCTCCAAATCGCAACAAGGTCTTTGCATCACAACGACTCAACCCCACGCATATCCCCGTTCCCACCGCCAGCCAGAGCCCTTGCCTTTGGAGGAAGAAAAGGGTTTGGCCCCGATTATCGGGGGAAAAAGCCCCTACGCTCGCTAGCATGGTAAGGCCAAGCCCGACCAATGCCGCGACGCAGGCGACAAGGATATGCGCGGAGTTTCGTCCCATGGATCTTAGTTGCTCGTCGCTTTCGGAAGCATTGCCATGTCTGTTGGGCCTGCAGGAGCTTGGGCCGGTGTCTCCACTTTGGCGGAGGCTTCTCCCGGAACCTGAATCTTCATTCCGATCTTCAATTTCTTGGGATCACTGATCGAATTCAGTTTCACCAGGGTGTCCGCTTTGGTTCCAAACTTTTTAGCGATTTTAGCCAAGGTATCGCCAGCAGCTACCGTATAGGTTCCCGCTGGGCTCGATTCCTGTTTTGCCGCCGCAGCGACAACCGCTTTCGCAGGTGTTGTTGCAGCAGGCGCCATCGCTACCACAGCTCCAGTTCCAGCGTTCTCCGGGATCTTTAACTTTTGACCCAGTTTGATCATTGTTCCGTTGATCCCATTAGCTTTGGCCAACGCTGCTGACGTAACCCCATTCGCCTTGGCAATCTTTGCGAGGGTATCACCCTTCGCCACCACATGACTCCGCTCCGCCATCGGAACAGCAGGTGCTGGGGTAGAGGCAACAGGAGCCGCTGCTTCCGTTGTCTCAGGTGTCTGCCATACCTTATCGTCTGGACTTGGCATGCTGCTGGTGACTTCCGCTGCAGGACGCGCTGCCGCTTCGGGTGCCTGCGCCGTTTCCGGCACAGGAGCAGGGATACTTTCCGTCGCCGTGCTCATTCCCGTCTCCGGGTTTCCACGGAGAAGGTGATAGGCACTAATGCCCACAATCACCACCACATGCAGGCCCAACACCACGAGAAAGATCGTGGAGAGCCGATTCAGGCCTCCACTCTTTGCCGGGCGTTCTGTTGCATCTCCGCTCATCGCGGGAGTTTGGTTTCGTTGCGCTGAGTATTCCAGCAGTTCATCACTCATTTTCTGTTTTCTCCTCCGGCAATGCGACAACGCACTGCCTATATTTCTCCCCTCTATCCTCGAAATTCTGAAACATGTCATAACTCGAGCACCCAGGACTTAATAAAACCGTTTCCCCTCTCACCGCCATCTCAGCTGCCCGCTCCACTGCCTCTTTCATGCTTTTTACTTTTCGACACGGCACTGCCCCCTCCCAGGCCCTCTCCATCCGCTCCGCCATTTCCCCTATCAAAAGCGCTCCCCTAACTTTTCCCTCCAAGCTCTTGCGAGACTTGGAAAAATCGAATCCCTTATCCTTGCCTCCGGCGATCAAAATCACTCCTCCTTTCATCCCCACCACCGCCCTTTCCATTGCATCAACATTCGTCGCCTTGGAATCATTCACCCAAGTCACCCCTCCTCGTACTCGGACCACTTCACACCGATGTGGCAACGCACGGTAATTTTGAAACGCTTTTTTTACCGCATCGCGGGAAAGATGATCCGCCTCCGCTACAGCCCACGCCGCTAAAAGATTTTCCGCATTGTGAGGCCCCTTCAACTGCGTCTCCTCTTGTCGCATGAGCCGCACCCCCTCGCAACACAACCAACCCTCATTCAAAGTAAAGTCCGCGCCGCTCGCCTCGGATGTAAAAGTCACTCTCTTCGCTTTTCCCGTCTCTACCGATAGCCCCCGTTGCACAATCGCCGTCTCTTTTTCCCCAAAATTCAGAAAGATTCTCGCCTTTGCCGCCCGATACTCCTCCAACGTTGTGTACCGATCCAAATGATCCGGCGTGAAGTTCAGATAAACCCCAACCTTGGGACAAAAAGTCTCGATAGTTTCCAGCTGAAAGGAGCTCACCTCCACCACCACCCCGTCCAATCCCTTTGTCAAAGGCGCCACCTCCGACAAAGGTTTTCCCAGATTTCCGCACGCCACCGTTTTTTTTCCTGCTGCTGAATAAATTGCCGCAATCAGCTCCGTGGTTGTGCTTTTCCCGTTCGTTCCCGTCACCGCCACCATCGGGCAGAGACAAGCCTGCCAACCTAATTCCAGTTCACCCGTCATCGGGACACCAGCCGCTACGAGATTTCGGACAACAGCTTTTCGCGGATCGATCCCAGGACTCAAAATCGCACGATCAAATTTCATTCCAACCATCCGCTCTTTACCCAAAAGAACACGCACTCCACGCCCTTCCCATCCCCCGGCGATTTTCTTCATCTCTACACTTTGGGTTTCGTCAAACATCGTCACCTCCGCTCCGTGACCAAGCAGCCACTCCGCTGCGGCCTGTCCGCTGCGTCCCATTCCTAACACCACGACTTTGGCTCCTTTCCATTTTTCCATGACTCCTTTCACCGCAATTTCAGGGACGCCAGTCCCGCTAATGCAAACACAACGCCTAAAATCCAGAACCGGGTTACCACCGCTGTTTCACTCCACCCTCGGAGCTCGAAATGATGGTGAATTGGAGACATTGCAAAGATTCTTTTTCCCGTTAGCCGAAACGATGCCACCTGCAAAATCACCGACAGTGCCTCCATCACGAAAACCCCACCGATCACGGCCAGTAACAGCTCCTGATTGATGCAGATCGCCACCACCCCCACCGCACCCCCCAAAGCCAAGGAACCCGTATCCCCCATGAAAACCTGCGCAGGATGACAGTTGAACCAGAGAAATCCTAATGCCGAACCGAACAATGCCGCACAAAAGATCACCAACTCCTCCCCCCCTGGCAACCTGGGGAGAAAGAGGTAGGAGGCTAACTTCGCATGGCTCGATAAGTAGGCGAATAGTCCTAACACCAACGCCACAGTTAAAATACAGCCCGAAGCTAACCCATCCAATCCATCCGTGAGATTTACTGCATTGGAACTTCCCACGATGATAAAAATAAAAAAGAGAATCGCCCCCCAAACTGGTAGCTGGAGCAGGAAGAACTCCTCCCGCACGAATGGAATCTGTAATTTTAGCGCCGCCTCCCTCGCTTGCGGCATCAACATCAACACTCCCGCCACACCTCCCGCCACCAATCCCTGCACCATCAACTTCTGTCGGCCCCCCAACCCTCCAGAAGATTTTTTTCGGACCTTGGCATAGTCGTCGCAGAATCCAAGAGTCCCAAGTGCCAAAGTACTTCCCAGCGCTAGCCAGAGGTACGGATTGGTAGGACGTCCCCACAGCAAACACGCCAATGTCAGTGAGAATAAAATCAAGACCCCACCCATCGTCGGTGTCCCCTGCTTGCTTTCATGCAAATCGGCCAACCGATGTACCTCCTCCTTTTTGCGTAATGGTTGACCCAGCTTTAACCGATGCAGAGCCGCAATCACTCGAGGACCGATCCATAAACAAAAGCAGAAGGACGTCAGAGCAGCTCCCACGGTCCGAAACGTCACATACTGGAAGACGTTCAAAGGCCCAAACCAATCACTCAGAAGGCTTAAGTAATACAACATCTTACTTTCCCCCTCTCAATTCAGCTGCCACCCACTCCATTCCCTCTTTTCGACTCCCCTTTACCAAAATGCGATCTCCCGCCAGAGCCGCCTCCTGATACGCTTTCGCCAACTCCTCTTTTTTCGAGAACCAACGAATCCATTCCCCTGGACGAATCTTTTTGGCCCCCTCCACTAAAAATTTTCCATCTTTTCCCACCACCAGACACAACCCAATCTTTCGTCGTGCCACCGCCGCACCCGACTCTTCGTGCAACAGCTCACCAAAGGAGCCCAATTCCGCCATCGCACCTAACAGAGCCACATTCCTTCCTTTTCCAGGAAGATCTTCCAAGGTCTGCAGCCCAGCAGACAAACTGTCCGGATTCGCATTGTAACTATCATCCAAAAGCCAACCTTCACCTAACTTTTCTAACCTGACTCGACCCGAAGGCAGTTGAACCTTTTCTAAAGCAGTCGCCGCAACTTTCGGCTCTACCCCTAACTCCACCCCCGCCGCCCAAGCCTGCGCCGCATTCATTGCCATGTGGGAACCCGGAACGGGAATCCGCACCGCCATCCGACCCCTCGGTCCTTCACAAACAAATGAGGTCGACCCACCTTCATGGTTCACCTCCCCTAGCCGATAATCCGCTCCCGCCGACCGCCCTACACGCACCACTCGTGCCCGACATCCCTCTAAAGTCATCTTTTCCAACGGATCATCCGCGTTGCTAATCGCTAACCCATTCGCAGGAAGCGCACGATAAAGAGCACCCTTCTCTTTTGCAGTTGCCTCCTTCGAGCCCATTCCCTCGATGTGAGCCCAACCCACATTCGTCACCAAACCCACCTCAGGTTCCGCTAACTCTGCCAACGCACCAATCTCCCCTGGTGAGTTCATCGCTAACTCCACTACTGCCCACCGATCTTCTGCCCCGATTCCTAACAAGGTCAACGGCACACCAAAATGATTGTTCAAATTCCCTTTCGTACGATGAGTCGGACCTGTGGTCCCCAGCACCGCCGCCAACATCTCTTTTGTGCTGCTCTTGCCGGAACTTCCCGTTACTGAGGCAACACGCACAGAAAGTAACCGCCGATATCCATGAGCCAGTTTTTGCAAAGCTTTCTGCGTATCGGCGACCCGTAGATAGGCAAAGCCCGTAGGGACTTTCCCCGCTTCCTGCTTTTCGACTAATGCTGCAATCGCACCCTTCTCCACCGCTTCTCGGACGTGCTCATGCCCATCGTGCTTCACCCCACGAATCGCAATAAAAAGTTCTCCTGGCCGGATCGTTCGCGAATCGATTCCCACGCCACACGCCACCCGCTCTCCATTTCCACAAATCAACTCTGCTCCCGCCAAATCAGCCAAAGTAGATAGGGAGAGTGATTTCATCCCCGACTCCTTTCCGCCAAAGCCCGCTCCACCTCTCGACGGTCCGAAAACGGAATCTTTTCCCCCCGAATCTCCTGAAATTCCTCATGCCCTTTTCCCGCTATCAACACCACATCCCCCACAGCGGCTGAACTCACCGCAATCCGAATCGCCTCAGCTCGATTTTCTACAATCTGCGCCGATTTCCTTGTGGGCAATCCCGCTGCCATCTCCTGCAAAATCTTTTTTGGATCTTCACTTCTAGGATTGTCCGATGTTAGCACCACTTGATCCGCCCACTTGGCTGCCGCCGCACCCATCGCAGGCCGCTTTCCAGTATCCCGATCCCCCCCCGCTCCCAAAACCACCCATAGGGATCCCTGGGTCAAAGGCTTCAGAGTGCTCAACGCCGCACTCACCGCCTCCGCGGTGTGCGCATAATCTACCAGCACCGAAATCTCACCTCCGTGAGCCACTTTCTCCATCCTTCCAGTCACCACAGGAGCTCGCCCTAATCCCGTGGCAACTTTCTCAGCCGACCAACCTGCCTGCATCGCCGCAGCCGCAGCCGCTAACGCATTCGCCACGTTGAATCGCCCTAGCCACGGTAATGTGGCGGGCACCTCCCCCTCGGGACTACAAAGCACAAAAGAACTCCCCCCCATTCCCATTTTTAAATTTTTTGTGTGAACATCCCCTCGATCGACGCCATACGTCATCACTCGAACTCCCGGTCGACACCGTGCCCCCATTCTCACCCCCGCCGGATCCTCCTGGTGAATTACCGCAAAAGATCCCTCTTCTAAACTCTCAAACAACTTTCCCTTTGCCGACTCATACGAACTCATCGTTTCGTGATAATCCAAATGATCTCTTCCTAAATTCGTGAAGACCGCTCCTGCATAATTCACCCCTTCCGTCCGACCCTGTTCCAACGCATGAGAGCTTACCTCCATCGATGCTGCCCGACACCCATTCTCCCTCATCTCTGCCAACATCGATTGCAAATCTAACGCTTCAGGTGTCGTCTGCTTGGCTGGCTGCCTCCCTTTTCCTACATCGTTCCCCACAGTGCCTAAAAACCCACAACGCAACCCGCACCCCTCAAACAAAGACTGCAACAACAACGCCGTGGATGTCTTTCCATTCGTACCCGTGATTCCCACCACACGAACTTCCTTCGAAGGATTCCCATAAAAGTTTGCCGCCATTCGCCCCAAAGCCCGACGCCCGTTCTCCACACGAATCCGAGGAAACTCCGTCTCTTTCGTCTTTTGTTCTGCCACGATTGCCACAGCGCCCCGCTGAATCGCTTCAGGCACGAATGCGTGGCCATCACTTTTTTTGCCCTTCCAGGTACAGAAAAGGGATCCCTTTTCCACTTTTTGGGATTCGTACGACAAGGCAGAGATCTCTGCCTCTTTTCCACCTTGCCATTCCTTTACCGCCACTCCTTTCATGACTTCGGTTAACTTCATAGCGCACTCCTGCGAGCTACAACCGACACTCCCCGATTCAAATGCAACTGCTCCGCGACTTGGGTGGCAATGTTCTTGAACGCCGGCCCCGCCACCAAGCCTCCGTAATAAACTTTACCCTTGGGATCATCCACAAGGATCGAGACTAGGAATTCCGGTTTTTCCGCAGGAAGAAATCCAATAAAGGAGGATCGGTACTTACCCACCGCGTATTCTCCTCCCACTACTTTTCTGGCAGTTCCCGTTTTTCCTGCCACCTCATATCCAGGAACTTGTGCCCCCTCCGCTGTTCCAACATCCGAGACCACTCCCCTTAACGCTTCGACCATCTGAGCTGCCGCCTCCGGTTGAACCGCCTGACACACCACTTTGGGAAGGAACTGCAATACCACACGATTGTCCCGATCTACGACCGCCTTGATAATTCTGGGCTCCATCCTTTTTCCCCCATTGGCAATCGCCGCATACGCCAAAGCCATCTGTAAGTTCGTGGCCGCAATCTCATATCCCATCGGAATACGAGTAATCGAAAGCTTGCTCCATCTCTTCGTCGGTCGGAGCACCCCCCCCTCCTCGCCAGGCAAAATCCCCTCCCCCTTCTGTGTCCTCTGCCCAAACCCAAATAGTCGGGCGTACTCGTACACTTTTTCTTCTCCCAACTGAATCGCCAACTTCGCCATCCCAATGTTACTCGATTTAGCAACCACCTCCCGCAAGGTTAAGAGCCCAAATGCTTCGTGATCCTTCAGCGACGCCCCACCGTAAAACATCTCCCCGTTCTCACAAAAGAATGTGCTATTGAGATCCACCACCTTTTCATTCAGCCCAGCTGCTACGGTGACAATTTTAAATGTCGAACCCGGCTCATACGTGTCGGATAGAGGCCGATCCTTCACCGCGTAGGCTTCAAACGATTTCCTTTGGTTGGGATCAAAGGTGGGTCGACTTGTCATGGCAAGGATCTCTCCCGTTGCGGGACGCATCACCACGATTTGCAAACTTTCCGGCTGATACTTCTCTACCAGCGAGTCTGCTTCTCTCTCCACCACATGCTGGATCCCTTGATCCACCGTCAAAACGACGTGATACCCATCCCTCGCAGGCCGATCGCTCAGTCGAAAATAGGGAATCTCTCTACGAATCGCGTCGTGAATGATCCGCCTTTCTCCCGCCACCCCACGCAAATACCGATCCATCGATTTCTCAACACCCGCCTCGCCCACCTCCATGGCAAATGGCCTCTCCATTCCTGCCGGTGTAACTTCTTGCAGATTCACATACCCCAAAATTTGGGATGTCTCCGATCCATTGGGATAATTTCGAACTGTCTTTCGCTCAAAACGGATCGATCGAATCTTATTTGCCCGAAGTTTTGCCTCCGTCTCCACGCTGACCCCCTCTGCGATTTTCTGGTACCGATTCTCTGGGTCCACTTGCCCCTTTAACCATTCCGCTGAAACCCCCAAGATCGATGCAATCAAGGGCAACTCCCTCGGCTCTTGCGCTAAAATCTTCCCGTCCAGTCGGACTTCGATCCAAGGCATGCTCTGGGCCAAAACTCGACCGCTCACATCCAAAATCGATCCCCGCTGTGCGGCCACCGGCTCCCCACGAGTGTGACTACGGATCGCCTCCGCCCGGTAACTCTCCTGCTTGACCAGCTGGATCCAAATCAACTTGCAGGATACAACGGTGAAGCAGAATGCAAAAAACAACGTCACCCCCATCACTCGACGGCGCGGATTCAACGACTCTCCTCCTTTGCTAGATCGGTCGATTGCCAACCCTTACGAATCGGCGCCTCATAAATCTCCAACTGACTCACACTCACCAAACCTAAATTCATCTGTGACGCCCGCTCCGTAAGGTGCCGCGGGGACCGCAACTTCTCCGCCTGTAACCTTGCTGACTTCAAAATATCCTCTTGCCGAGCACGAGCTGTTTCCAACTTCTTAAATTCCCCCGCCGCTCGGATATTGGAAACGTGCAGCAGTGCAAAAGCCACGACCAAGGTCGTCGCCAAACCCGCCGCCACAAGGAATCGCGCCAGCTGTGTCCCACCCACTTGATTTGTGCGACGGATCTGATTTCGGCTCATCGAGAAATCTCCCCCAATCGCTCCGCCCCACGTAAACGAGCACTCCGAGCTCGGGGATTTTTAGAAATCTCCTCCTCACTTGGAACCTCTTCACCTAAAGGCTTCACCCATCGCTCCAGATTGGGCTGACCAAACGCCATTCCCATTTCCCGTTTTTCCTCCTCCGCATGACCCCGAATCCAATGCTTGACCACCCGATCCTCCGCCGAGTGATACGTCAGTACCGCTAATCTTCCACCCCCGCGTAAAACCGTTGGCACCGAACCCAAAACTTGGTCCAAAACCTCACCCTCCCGATTCACCGCACGCCGAAGCGCCAGAAATGTTCGAGTCGCAGGATGTTTAATACCTGGCCGTGCTGGCCGTGTCGCGCGACAGACTGCCGTGGCTAAATCCGCAGTCGTCGCAAGCGGTCGTGCACGTACAATTCCCCTGGCAATTTTTCCAGGATCCCGATCTTCCCCTCCATCCCGCAAAAGATTCCTTAACTCAGGTTCCGATAGATTATTGACCAAATCAGCCGCGGACATTCCACTTGTTGGATCCATTCGCATGTCCAATGGTCCGCTCTGCTGAAAGCTAAATCCCCGCTCCGCTTGGTCCACCTGTGGGGAGGAAATACCTAAGTCCAAAAGAAGCCCATCTGCCTGACCTTCCTGGCTTACTACGCTACCCAGTTCACTAAAGTTGACTCGGTGGAATCGAAACCGCTCCGATCCCACTTCAGCCTGCAATCTCTTGGCCTCCGCTTCCGCCGCAGGATCTACGTCCAGCGCGACGACACGTGCTCCCCGCTCGAGGAATGCACGAGTGTGTCCTCCACGACCAAAGGTCGCGTCATACACCGTGCGTCCGGGAGCGGGTTGCAACATGCTCAAGATCGCCTCCAAAAGAACTGGAACGTGCTCCACGCCTTAAGGGGTGGGGCGCAACCGGAGGATTTCCC